>OBDG01000033.1_pt1 | contig 107456 bp, 108 predicted proteins | sample 1481331 | NCBI WGS metagenome assembly OBDG01 (sample SAMN00990124, study PRJEB22392) | human gut metagenome
CATATATAAGTGGAGAAAAAATAAAAAATGAATGGGACGGAGTAACCCATGACTATACAAGAAAAGAAAAAGTATTAGTAAAAAATATAATATTGCCTGATCATATACCAAAAGAATTTAATGATAGGTCTACCTTATGGAATAAAGTAGAAATGGCAGAAAAAAATTCTAATGCACAACTAGCAAGACAATTCATAATAGGACTACCAAAAGAATTAACTTTAAGTGAAAATAAAAACCTGGTTGAAAGATTTATAAAAGAAAATCTAACATCACAAGGAATGATAGTAGATTATGCAATTCATGATGAGAGTCAAGATAAAAATGGAAATATTCATTGTCATATAATGACCATAATGCGACCCATAAACGAAAAAGGAGAGTTCTTAGCAAAGTCAAAAAAAGAATATATCCTAGATGAACAAGGAGAAAAGATTTTAAACAAAAATGGAAAACCAAAGACAAGAAAAGTAGAACTAACAACATGGAACGATAAAGCCAATGTAGAAAAATGGAGAGAAAATTTTTCAGACCTTTGTAATGAATATCTTGCAAAAAACAAGATAGAAAAAAGAGTAGACCATAGGAGTTTTAAAAGACAAAATTCTGATTATCTACCGACAATCCATTTAGGATCAGCAGCAAGTGCAATGGAAAGAAAGGGAATAGAAACTGACAAGGGAAACTATAATAGAGAAATAAGAAAATATAATGAACTTGTAAAAACAATAAAAGAAGAGATAAAAACATTAAAGGATTGGATAGGAAATCTATTAGATAACTTGTCTACTGCTTATGAAAAATTTAAGGATATAGAAAGAGATAAGGTAATAGACAACCCTAAACTTTTTAATCTAACAAATTATCTATTAACTTATTCAGAAATTCAAAAAGAAAAAAGTAAATATCTAAAAGGATATGCCAAAACCAATAAAGAAAAGTATGACTTCAAAAAGCTAACGAGTGCATATAGCTATTTAAGAAAAAACAACATAGAAACCATAGGTCAGTTACAAACAAAAATAGAAACTTTAAAGTCTAATAGTTACAAAATAAATAAAAAAGCAAAGACAATCCATAAAGAAATGGAAGATGTAGAAAAGAAAATTCTATACTATGAAATATACAAAGACAAAAAAGGAGTTTATGAAGAATATCAAAAGAAAAATATATTCACAAAAGACACATTCTATAACAAACATAAGAAAGATATAGACCAATATAAGGTAGTAAGCGAGAAATTAAAAAAACTCCTATCAGATAAGGAAAAACTAAGTCCTAAAAAATGGAATGAAGAAAAAAATCTTTTAATGGCAAATCTTGAAGAAATAAATAGAGAAAAAGACAAGATAAAAGATGAATACCAGGAAATTAATCATATAAAATATTCAGTAGATTTTGTAAACAAAGAACTTGGCATAGATTTATCCATAGAAATAGATAAGCTAATAAAACAAGGTGAAAAACCAAGTGTAATAGCACAGATTAAAAAATTCCAAGACCAAGTTATTAAAGATAATGAATACAGAGAAATGATGAAAAACAAGAAAATGGATCAAGAAAGATAAGACCTGGTAAAAATATCTTATCCAAGCTATAATATGACCAAACAACTAAAGGCAGATCTAGGAGGTAATAGAGATGAATAAAAGGCAAGAGCTAATAGATGAACTCATAAAAGCAGATCAAGATGGAACATACAAAACCTATAAAAGCACAGAAGAAATAAAAGCGATGAACAATGAAGAAATACAGATTATATATTCCAACATGAAAAACTATCTATCAGACAAAAGAACGCACATAAACTACTAAAGGTGGAAAGGCATTGTAAGCTATTTTAAAGTATAAAAGGTACAAATACCTAAGTAAGCTATAAAAACATCAAAATAAAGCATTCCACCACCAAGAACAATAAAATAAAAACAATCAAAGGGAAGTATAGAAAAATTAAAGCCTATACTTCCCTTTTTTTAATTCAAACAAAGGAGATAAAGCATGATAAACGAAGAAATAAGCAAAGAAGCAGGGCAAGCAGCACAAACCATAATATCATACACAATAAAGGCAGCAAAAGAATCAATTAAATTAGACAAAGAAATTAGAAAAAAGATGAATGATACTTTAGAAAAAGCAAATGGAAACCTAAAAAGCCTTATTGGCGATGAAATAAAAATAAAAGACCTCTACAAAAAAGGACAACTAGAAAATATAAGCATAGATCAAAGCAACCTCAAAGACTTAAGAAAAGAACTAAACAAACTTGGAGTAAGTTTCTCAGTAATGAAAAACAAAGAAAGCAAAAACTATGAAATATTCTTCCAAGCCAAAGACATAAAAGTAATGGAATATGCCTTTAAGCAAGTCATAGCCAAGGAAAATAAAAAAGAAAAAGAAAGTATCCTAAAACAAATAAAGAAATACAAAGACCTATCCAAGAACAAGGATAAGACAAAAGAGAAAGTCAAAAGAAAAGTAAAAGAAAAAGTAAAACCAAGCAAAAAAGATATGACCAGAGAAATCTAAGGGAGTAACGAAAAGTTACACCCTTAAATAACTAAAATAACAAGACTTCCGAAAATCGGAAATCAAGAATTCCGAAAATCGGAAATCAAGAATTTCGATTATCGAAAATCAAGAAAGGAGCAGATATGGCAACAAACAAAAGATATTATTGGATAAAATTAAAAAAAGAATTTTTTACAGACAAAATAAACAGAGGACATTGTCCTTAATGAGTCCAACCCATGTCCGACAAGAGATAGAGAAAGATATAGAGATAGATAAAGAGAGAGAGGGAGAGATAGAAAAGATTTAACATTTTTGGTATAATCACATTAATTAAACTAAATGTGTAATGATAAAATGAGCTTGTTTACCGTAAGCTGATTGTGATAAAAAGATTAAAACTCCCACCATTGGTGAAAGAGATAGAATAAAATAAAAAGAATCAGATTGGAGTGATTAGAATGGATAAAAAAGATTTAGATATTATAGGAGATGGTGAATATATAAAAATGCTTGAGAAAATAAAAAGATCATATACAAGCAGACAACTTAAAGCAGCAGTTTCGGTCAATTCTGAAATGCTAAAGTTTTATTATAGTTTAGGAGAAGAAATTATTAACTTAAAGGCAGAAAGCAGATGGGGAAGCGGATTCTATAAAAAATTAAGTTCGGATTTAAAAAATGAAATTCCCAATGTTAAAGGATTTTCTGTTACTAATTTAAAATATATGAAGAAATTTTATGAAATGTATTCGCCATTAAATCGTCCACAGCTTGTGGACGATTTACAAATATCTAAAGTCGGTGGAGATTTTAATATGATTTTTAGTATCCCATGGGGACATCAAAGATATATTATGGATAGATGTGAGGGAAATTTGAATAAAGCATTTTTCTTTATATCTAAAACATTAGAAAATAGCTGGAGTAGAGCGGTGCTTTTAAATTTCTTGGATACAGATCTATTTGAAAGACAAGGAAAAGCAATAACAAATTTCACAAATAATTTGCCTGCTACACAAAGTGATTTAGCCAATGAAATGACGAGAGATCCGTATAATTTTGACTTTATATCTATAAGGCAAAATTATGATGAAAAAGAATTGAAAGACGCTTTGATGGATAATATTCAAAAATTCTTATTGGAGCTAGGGACAGGTTTTTCGTTCGTGGGCAGAGAATATAGACTTGTAGTTGGAAATTCAGAAGAATTTATTGATATGTTATTCTACAACATTAAGCTACATTGCTATGTAGTTGTGGAGGTTAAAATTTCCGCATTTAAACCTGCGGATATAGGACAACTTGGAACCTATGTAACATCTGTAAACCATATATTAAAGGGAGATGGGGATAATCAAACAATAGGTCTTTTAATCTGTAAGACAAAGGATAATGTATTGGCAAAATATGCTTCTGAAAGCTCCAGAGAGCCTATTGGAATTTCAGAATATCATCTACAAAACTTAATTCCTGAAAGTTTAAAGGGAGCATTACCAACCATAGAAGAAATTGAAAACGAACTAAAATAAATTTTAAAAACATAATAAATGTACACAAGGCGGTAGAAGTAAAAACTATCGTCTTTTTTTATTTGAAGAAAGGTAGGAGAGCATGGCAGATAAAAGAATGTTTTCACTAAAGATAGTGGATAGCGACTTATTTTTGGATATGCCACTAAGTAGTCAATGTCTGTATTTTCATTTATCAATGCGAGCAGATGATGACGGTTTTGTAAATAACCCTAAGAAAATCATCAAGATTATCGGAGCAAATGAAGATGACCTAAAAATACTTATTGCCAAAGGCTTTGTGATAGTCTTTGATCAGGGAATTATCGTCATTACTCATTGGAAGATAAATAACTTTATTAGAAAAGACAGATATAAGCCAACAATGTATATCGATCAGAAACAGCAGCTTTATCAAACGGACAATGGAGCATATATTTCAGAAGAAAAAGTTGGTTGTCATCTGGTTAACCAAAGGTTGTCAAGTGGTCAACCCAGTATAGATAAGGGTAGATTAGATAAGGTTAGTATAGATAAGGGGAGAGAGGGAGAGATAGATAAAAAGTCCACCCCCATTTTTTATGGAGAATTCAAAAATGTAAGGTTAAGCAAAGAAGAATATAAGACCCTTAAAGAAAAATTAAACTCACACACAGAAATAATGATAAATAAACTATCAAGATACATGAAAAGTAGTGGCAAGACCTATCAAAACCACTATGCGACAATCTTAAAATGGTATGAAGAAGACAAAGAAAAACTAAGACATCAAGGAGGGAATAAAAAAATGAACTATGACGTAGGAGAATCTTTATAGGTAAAAAGAGGTGGAAAGGCATTATTAAAGACTTTAAGTCTAAAAAGGTATCAAAGTATGCCAGAGATAATAAAAATGTAAATATGACACTTAAAAGGCGATTAGAAAATTAAAAATCTAATCGCCTTTTTTTTATTGTATGAAAGGATAAGCTATGACAAAAAGACAAACAAAATACATTGTAAAAAGAAATTATGATGATAGAAGAACAGATACGGACGCTTTTCTAAGACTAATAAAAAAATCAAGCAAATTAAATAATACTAATGAAATTGAGTATAACAAATATAATATTGATAGTAATAAAAAAGAGTGCTATAATAAAAATAGTTTTAGAGAAAGTTGTGTTATTTCCGAAAACTCAAATAAGGAGGAATAGGAAATGATACAAACAAATTCAAATCACTTTTCATTCAAAGCTGCAATTTATTGCAGACTATCTAAAGATGATGAGCAGAAAGGAGAGAGTGCCAGCATACAAAACCAAAAGGAACTTTTAGAAAACTATGTAAAATCAAGGGGTTGGAGTATTTACGATGTATATATAGATGATGGATATACTGGATTAAATACAAATAGACCATCATTTCAAAGACTAATTAGAGATATTGAAAATAAAAAAGTGGATATAGTAATCACTAAGGACTTATCAAGACTTGGAAGAAACTATTTGCAGACTGGGTACTATACAGAAAATTTCTTCCCAAAGAACAATGTCAGATATATAGCTTTAAATGATGGAGTAGATACCTTTCAAGAAAACAACGAAATAGTTCCTTTTAAAAATGTTTTAAACGAGTTTTATTCAAGAGATGTTTCTAAAAAGATGAAATCTGCCTATATGACAAGAGCAAGGCAAGGAAAATTTATTGGTTGTCTTGCTCCAATAGGATATAGGAAAGACAATGAAGATCCACATAAATTAGTAATCGATGATGAAACTTCATGGATTGTTGAAAAAATTTTTGATCTTGCTTTTAGTGGTTATGGAGTACAAGCAATTAGAAGAAGACTATTTGAAGAAAAAATACCTACACCTACCTGGTGGAATAGAAAAAAAGGACTTAGAAATAAAAAAACTAAGTTAGAAATGACCGTAGATGGTGGAGAGTATTGGTGGGACTGCACAACCCTAAAAGAAATTATTGAAAACCCAGTTTATATTGGTCATATTGCTAGTCAAAAAGTTAATTATAAATTCAAAGTAGGTTGGTTATCCGATAAACCCAAAGAGGAATGGATAATAGTAGAAAATACACACGAACCAATTATTTCTGAAGATATTTATAATATAGCAAATGAAAAATTAAAGAGCAGGAGAAGACCATTTAAAAATGGAGAAGAAAGTATATTTGCAGGAATTGTGAAATGTCCCGATTGTGGAAAATCTTTAAATCTTGGAAGAAACAAATCGAAAAAAAGAGAAAAGTTACTCACTTGTAACACTTATAGAAGATATGGAAAATCATTATGTAGTCAACATAGAATTTATTACGATACTCTTTATGAGATAGTGCTTAAGGATATTAGAAAAAATGCAGAAATAGCATTAAAAGATGAAAAAGAAATTATAAAAGCACTTGAAAAATCACGAGAAATTGATAATGAAGAAGAACAAAAATTTATTATGGATAAGATTTACGAAGATCAAATAAGAGTAGAAGACTTAACTAAAAAGATTGAAAGATTATATGATGACTGGCTAGACAATAAGATAAGTGAAAGTAACTTCCAAAAAATTCTTGAAAAATCACAAAACGAACAAGACTATCTTAACCAAAGAATAGAAGATAATCAAAAATTGATTGTTAAAGAAGATCTTGAAGATATTAATGTTAAAAAATGGATTGAACTCATAAAAAAACATAGGGATATAAAGAAGCTGGACAAAGAAACCTTAAACGAACTCATCTCAAAAATCTATGTTCACGAAAAAGAAGTAGTGAATGGAGAAATCACCCAAACAATTGATATTTACTACAATTTCATAGGAAATACAGACACACTACAAGTATTTTACAATCTCTAATTAGGCATAAAGCAGCTTATGGCTGGTGGAGGAATTGTACTAATCGGTATTAAATTAATTCCACTACTTGCAAATGCTTTAAATTAGGAGAAAGTCTATGTTTGGTATCTTTGACAAGCTAACTGAATTTTTTAAGGATATGCTACTCGGAGGTATCAAAGCAAATCTTGAGTCCATGTTCTTAGATATAAATGACAAGGTAGGAGTTATTGCGACTGATGTTGGAAAGACGCCAATGGGTTGGAATGGAGAAGTGTATAACTTCATAAAAAACATTAATGATAATGTGATTGTTCCAATAGCAGGTCTTATCATAACAGCAGTTTTATGTATTGAACTCATAAATATGGTTATGCAAAAGAATAATATGCACGATACGGATACTTTTGAGTTTTTTAAATACATTATAAAGATGTTTATAGCAGTCTACCTTGCAAGCCATGCCTTTGAATTTTCAATGGCAGTCTTTGATGTGGCACAAAATCTTGTAAACAAAGCGGCAGGGGTAATAACTACTTCTGCCACTGTTTCAGGAGATCAGATAGTTGCAATGGTTGATACGCTAAAAGAAAAAGATGTTGGTGCATTAATTATGATATTAGTTGAAACAAGCCTTGTTAGGATTGCAATTCAATGTATATCTTTAACTATTACCTTAATAGTATATGGGCGTATGTTTGAAATATATGTCTACTCATCAGTATCATCCATTCCATTTGCGACTATGGGAAATAAAGAATGGGGTCAGATTGGAACAAATTATATCAAGGGACTTTTTGCCTTGGGACTACAAGGTTTGTTTTTGATGGTATGTTTAGGTATCTACACCGTTTTAATAAGAACGGTACAGATTACAGATATTCACGCAAGCTTGTTTAGTATATTAGGATATGCTCTACTACTTGGACTTATGATGTTTAAGAGTGGAACAGTTGCAAAAAGTATTATGAATACACACTAGGAGGAATAAATGTTAAAAAAGAAAAATTGTGCTTTATTGGGACTTGGAATTTTATTGGGAGGAACTTATGAATTCTTAAAAGAGAAAAAAAGAAATGAAGAAATTAGAAACTTAAAGAGGAGAATAAATAGACTCGGAAGATGTCACAATGAATTTGTTATGTATCAAGGGGAATACAATGACAGAAATGAAGAAAAACAAGAAGAATTAGAAGAAAGAATTAGCTACCTAGAAGAAGAAACAACATCTAATTATGACCATATACTTGAACTTTCCAAAGAAGAAGTAGAGGGAGATTAAAATGGCGTATGTACCAATACCAAAAGATTTGGACAAGATAAAAACAAAGGTTGCCTTTAACTTAACTAAAAGGCAACTAATAGGTTTTTCTGTGGCAGGACTAATTGGCATACCAACCTATTTATTTATAAAGAAATATCTACCGAATGATGTTTCAATCATTGTAATGCTAATAGTAACCCTGCCAATCTTTTTTATAACCTTATATGAAAAAGACACTTTAACTTTTGAAAAATATTTTAAATTTTTCTATCTTCACAAGTTTTATCAACCAACTAAGAGAATAAGAAAGGAGGCATACCTTGAAGCAAAGAAAAAAGCAAATCAACGACTTAAATCTAAGGGAAAAACAATTAAAAAAAGACAGAAAGGAAGTAAGAAAGCTAAAAACAAAGAAAGATCCAACAAATAGTCTTCTAAGTGTACTTTTAAAGAAAGAGAAAAAGAGATTTACAGTTGAGGACACAATTCCATATATAAGAATGTTACCAGAGGGCATTTGCCAGTTAGATGAAAAAAATTATTCAAAGACAATTTCATTTCAAGATATAAATTACCAGTTGGCATTGGAAGAAGATAGAGATTTAATCTTTAACCAATTTGCCAACTTTTTAAATTCTTTTGATCCAAGTGTTCACATTGAACTTTCGTATGTAAATCAATTAGGAAGAAATAAAGACCTACAAGACGCAATTAAAATTGCTGATAAGGGCGATTTCTATGACGATGTAAGAAAAGAGTTTAGAGAAATGTTAAAACTTCAACTTGCAAAGGGCAATAACGGGCTTAAAAAGATGAAGTATATAACCTTTACAACAGAAGCTGATAACCTAGAACAAGCGAGAGCAAAGTTAAATAGACTTGAAGTAGATATTTTATCCAACTTTAAATCTATGGGAGTAAGAGCAGAAAGCCTTGATGGCGAAGAAAGACTAAGACTTGTTCACGATATGTTAAATCCAGACAAAAACTTTGATTTTTCATATAAGGATTTGAAGAAGAAAGAGTCTACAAAGTCACATATAACTCCCAATATCTTTAATTTTGCACCAGCAAATAATTTTAAATTTGGCAAATTCATTGGAGCAGTAAGCCATTTTCAAATACTTGCAAGTGAGCTATCAGACAGAATGTTATCTGAGTTTTTAGATATTGATGACAATATTTATGTAGCTTTTCATATAGATGTAGTCGAACAAGCAGAAGCTATTAAACTCATTAAAAGAAAAAACACAGACCTAGACAGAATGAAAATCGAAGAACAAAAGAAAGCAGTTCGTGCTGGATATGATATGGATATTATCCCATCAGATATAAATACTTTTGGTGCGGATGTTAAGTCCATGTTATCTGACTTACAGAATAGAGATGAAAGGCTCTTTGTAGTTAGCATAGTAATGATGAATTTTGCAAGGACTAATCAAAAGTTAGAAAACACTATTGCTCAAATTTCATCAATTGCAAACAGACATAATTGTCAGGTAAAAAGATTATCCCATCAACAAGAACAGGGACTTGTTTCTGTCTTACCTCTAGGAGTTAATCAAGTCGAAATAAAAAGATTTTTAACTTCATCATCAACAGCAGTATTTATGCCTTTTACAACAGAAGAGCTATTTATTGATTCGGCAAATTCTTTGTACTATGGATTAAATGCCCTTAGCCAAAACTTGATTATGGCAGATAGGAAGAAACTAAAGAACCCTAACGGATTAATATTAGGTACACCAGGTTCTGGTAAATCTTTCTCAGCAAAGAGAGAGATGGCAAATGCAATTCTTGTCACAGATGATGATGTAATTATTTGTGATCCTGAAGGCGAGTATTCAAATCTTGTAAAACAATTTAATGGAGAAGTTATTAAAGTTTCAGCAAAGTCAAAGGATTATCTAAATCCATTAGATATTAATATGAACTATGGAGATGGGGACGCACCTTTAAAGGATAAGGCAAACTTCATAATGTCTATGCTTGAACTTGTAGTAGGAGGATCTGGTCTTACTGCTGCAGAAAAATCTGTTATAGATAGGTGTTTGCCAAAGATATATCAAAAATATTTTGAAGACCCAAAACCAGAAAATATGCCTATATTAGGAGATTTATACGATATGCTCCTATCCCAAGAAGAGGGAGTTGGTAGAAAACTAGCAACAGAAATGGAAATTTATGTTAAGGGAAGTCTTAATGTATTTAATAATAGGTCGAATGTTGACCTAAATAGGCAATTGCTCTGCTTTGATATAAAAGAGCTAGGAACACAACTTAAAAAAATAGGTATGCTTGTAATTCAAGACCAGGTTTGGAACAAGGTTTCCCTTAATAGAGGAAGCAAGTCTACAAGATACTATATAGATGAGTTCCACCTTTTATTAAAAGACCCACAAACTGCTTCATATTCAGTAGAAATTTGGAAAAGATTTAGAAAATGGGGAGGTATTCCAACAGGTATAACTCAAAACGTAAAAGACCTTTTAACAAGTCAGGAAATTGAAAATATCTTTGATAATACAGACTTTGTTCTAATGTTAAATCAAGCATCTGGAGATAGAGATATTCTTGCTAAGAAATTAAAAATATCGCCTTATCAGTTAAACTATATTACTAATTCAAATGCAGGTGAGGGACTATTATTCTTTGGAAATACTATTGTTCCCTTTATAGATAAATTCCCTAAAGACACCATGCTATATAAGCTAATGACAACTAAACCGGAAGAAGCTAAGTAGGTGTGATATGGATAAAAAACTAAAAAAAGATTTTCAAAAGAAAATTATACGAAATAGGGACGCTCCTGAAAAGAATGTAGATAGTAAACTCGTTCATTCAGATGATTATACCAATAAGATTATTAAGACTAAGGATAGGTTCGGGGATAAAATTTCAGAAAAAGAATCTAAACTTATCCATGAGAATGTATTAGCTAAAGAACAAAAACAAGATAAACTAAAGGATTTTCAGAAATCTAAAAACAAGGAAAGAATCAGAAAAGAAGTTTTAGATAATAAGGATAAGGCTAAAGAGACAAAACAAGCTAATCTTGAAATAAGGACAGATGAAAGCTTTAAACTTGATGAAGACTTAGATGTAGACCTTAAAAAGGTAAATTTTGATAGTGAAAACGGTAGAAACATTAATTCTAATAAATTAACAACAGATGATATTTCAGCTAAGGCTCAACCAATAAACAATAAGAAGCCATCAAGTAGAAGACAAGTTCTTAAAAATTATGAGGATAAGCTTATCCATAGTAAGGATAAATTCCAAGACAAAATCAACGAGAAAGAGTCTAAGCGAATCCAGACAAGTGAAGATAAACCTATCGAAGCAAAGAAAAGCAAGAGAGTATATAGAAAAGAAAAGCTTGTTAAAGATGAAGTAAGCAAGAACGAGAGTAATACTAGTATCGATAAAGAGCAAAAGCAGAAGCTTTATCAAGAAAAGAAGTTTAGGGATAAGGAAAAAATTTCTAAAGAGATAGATAAAGAAAATAAGCTAAGCGAAGTTGATACAGATAAGACTTTTGATAATTCGAAGGTTAAAGACAATAATCAAGAATTTATAAAAGATGAAAAGGAAACAAACCTTAAATCTTCAGAACAAAAGAAAGTTAATAAAAAGAAGACTTACTTCAAAAGGAAAAATTATGAAAGTGATAAATTCACTCGAAAGAAAATTGATAACTTAAAAAATGAATCTAAGAAAGTTACAACTAAAGATTCTAAGAAATCACAAGATGTTAAAGATTTTATCTCAGATAAAAAGATTGGAGAACTTGAAAAGTCTAAAAGTAAGCTAAAGGATAATATCCTAAAAAACAAAACTAAAGGAAGCCTATCTTCTGGGGTTTTATTATCTGGAGCTAAGTCTTCAGAGCTAGTGAGAGATTATTTAAGTTCAGGATCTGATAATACTGGTGTAGAATCTGGAGAAAAGGTCGCTAATGTCAGCTCTAAACTCCAGCATGGAATAAGGAAGTATAAGCTAGATAAAAAGAAAAAATCCTTAAAAAAGCTATCTAAACTTGATAAGAAAATAAGAAAGAGAAAAAGCAAGCTGGAATTTAAAAGTGGCTTGGAAGATTTACAAAAGTCAGACGCTTATATCAAGAAAAATAGATTTAAGAAGTTTTACCAGAGAAAACAAATGAAGAGCATGATAGCTAAAAAGCACGAAACAAGACTTGTAGATAGAGTTAAAAAAGCTATTTTAAGTTTAGGTAAGGCTTCTAAAGAGCTAATAGTAAGAAAAAGCAAGATGGTTTTATTTGTAGTAATAGGACTAGGTCTTATGCTATCAATCATGATTGGTGGCGGAAGTGTTGGTATGAGTGGACTAAGTAACTCAGTAAACTCAGTAATGACAACAACATACCTATCACAAGATACAGTTCTAAGTGAAGTTAATCAAGAATTTTCATCAATGGAATATGACCTACAATCACAAATCGAAAGTGTAAAAACAAGTCATCCTGGATATGACGAATATATTATAAATAAAGAAGGAGAAATTGGTCATAATACCCATGAACTCTTATCCTATATAACTTCAAGATGTGGAGAAGTAAAATCAGCGTCTGAAGTAAAAGGAATTTTAAAAGAACTTTTCGATAAGATGTATAAGCTTGACTTTAAGGAAGAAATTGAAATTAGAACAAGAACAGTAGCAAGAACTAGATATGATAGTCGTGGCAATCCTTATACTAGCTATGAAAAAGAAGAGTACGAATATAAAAAGTTAATTGTAACTTTAAAGAAAAAAGAAATGGATGAAGTCGTTAGGGAAATATTTAAAGATTATCCAGACAATGTAGTTCATTATGAAGCTCTTCTTGAAGCTAAGGGAAATATGGGAGATGTTTTTGGATCAGGTAATGGGGACTTAGGAGAAATAGTAGACAATCCAAACTTTGGAAATCCTGGTCTTGCTTTTGATTCAGCTACTGCAAAGGCTCTATTTAATGAAGCAGAAAAACATATAGGCAAAAGATATGTGTTTGGAGCAAGTGGACCATCTAACTTTGACTGCTCAGGTTTTGTATGTTGGTCATTTACAAAGTCTGGTGTAAAGAGTATGCCAAGAACAACTGCATGGAGAATATACAAAGACTATTGTAATCCAGTAAGTCCAAGTGAAGCTCAACCTGGAGATATTATATTTTTCCATTCAACATATAACAGTGGAACACCAATATCTCATGTAGGAATATACGCAGGTAACGGAATGATGATTCACGCAGGAGATCCAATTCAATACACATCAATAAATTCAAAATATTGGAAATCACACTTTTATGGTTTTGGAAGACCAAGATAGAAGGGAGATATTATGTGAATAGAAAACTTATAAGTATTAGAAACAAAAAGAAAAAAATAGAAGAGAAATTGAAAGATTTAAATGCAAAATACAAGGAAATTTGCGATGAAGAAATACAAGTTGAAAATGAAGAAATAATTGTAACTCTTAGGAGGAACAATATTAGCTTGGAAGAATTAATGGAGAAAATCAATGATAGAAAAAGAGAAGAAAAATTAAAAGAAAAGGAGAACATTCATAATGAAGAAATTTAATACGAACAGACTAAGAGCCTTTTTTATGGCTCTTTTATTAGTTTTAACATCAACTGTGCATACAAGTGCATTTGCAAAGTCTGATGTTACTTGGACGGAAGATGATTTTATGTATTCCTCTGAGGGAAATATAATTGCCTTTAGTGATAAAGGCTTAGAAAAGAAAGAAAAGACAAATATTCTAGTATTTCCTGAAGGAACGAAATCTATAAATGGAAATTATTCTTTAAGTCATTCAAACGATGAACTTAGATATAAAAGAGAATTTGGACGTGGCAAACATTGGGATAAAGTAATTATTCCTGATTCTGTTAAGCATTTAGGTTATGCTGCCTTTTACGATGCAAGTATAGACGAGGTAAAACTATCAAATAGTCTAACTTATCTTGGTGGTTTAGCATTTTTCAATTGTGGACTTAGAGAAGTGACTTTACCTAATACTTTGGTAAATATTGAACATAATGCTTTTGAAAGAAATAACCTCCAAGAAATAACTATACCGAAGTCTGTGAAGACAATTGAACAGTATGCTTTTTCAAGAAATAAATTGCACACTATAAAAGTTTTAGGCAATCCAAATATTAACAGTAAGGGAGTATTCCATAATCAAGAAGTTGAATATAGACCAAAACAAAATCCGTTTTACGAAAATCATTTTGGTTTCAACGGAAATCAAGGATTCAAATCTATTCCTAATGGATTAAGTTATGAAAATGGAGAGTTTGTCTTTGATAAGAATGTAGATAGTGTAGAACTTGAATTTGATTATAACAATGATATGTATCAAGGAAAGATGACAATTTACAATCCAAATAAATATTCCATTGATACTCAAACAGATTTAACAGGGCAAGATATTGATGAAAAGGACAATAAGATTGATGATTTAACCAAAAATATTAAGGATTTAGAAAATCAGATCAAAGACTTAAATGATAAGAAACAAGAAGACCAATCAAAGATAGATGAATTAAAGGAAAAGTTAGAATCTTGCAAAGATAATGGAGAAAAACTAAAACAAGAAAAGGCTAAGTTAGAAGAAGAGATTAGAGATAAAGATAATAAGATTGCTGAATTGAATAAAGAAATTGAGAATCTTAAAAACTCCAATAATGATGAACTAATAGCAGAAATTACTCAGCTTAAAGATGAATTAAAAAGATTACAAGATGAAAATGCAAAGCTAAAAGAAGATTATTCATCTACAAAATGGGAGTTAGAAGCTGAGAAAGAAAAGCTCGATAAAAACGAAAATAAAATCAAAGAAATGCAAGAAAAGCTTGAGTCTTTAGAAGGAGAACTTGCAAAGAAGACTAAAGAAATCGAGGATAAAGATAATAAAATTAAGGGTTTGGAAAAAGCTCTTTATGAAAAAGATACTAAGATAAAAGACTTAGAGTCTAAAAAGAAAGAAACAGAAAGTTCTAAGTCAGAATGCTTTAAGAAAATTGAAGAGCTTCAAAAGGCTATTGATAGTATAAAAGAAACTTCTGAAAATACAAAAAAAGAATTAGAAGAGAAAATTAAAGGGCTAGAAGAAAAACAAAAAGCTTCTGAAGAAGAAATTAAAAAGCTAAAAGAAGAATTAGATAAGAAAATTGAAGAAGCAAAGAAGTTAATCGAGGAAGCAAATAAAAAAGCGAAAGAAGAACTTGAAAAACAAGCTAAAGATGAAAAAGACAAAAACCTAAACCAAGACTTATCTAAGAAATTAGATGAACTTCTAAAACTTCAAAAAGAAAACAAAGAGAAGAAAGAAGATAAGAAATCTCAAGATAAGAAGTGGGATGAACTTCTGAAAGCTGATGATAAGAACATCCTAAATCAATTTGATCTTAACAAGATGAAAAAGCAAGAGGAACAACAGGACAAAAAACAAGCTAAAGATGAAAAAGAATTTGCAGTTTTCCAAGTAGACAAAAACTTTTATAACATTATCAATAAAGATGGTAAGACAACAGTATATATGGATGTAAAAACTTATGTAGACCAAGGAAGAACTATGATTCCAGTAAGATATATTGCTTATACTCTAGGTTTTAATGTTGAGTATGACAACTCTACTCGTGAAGCTATTTTCTCAAATAAAGAGAATAATATCCTAGCTAAAAAGACATTAAGACTAAATATTGATACTGGTGTTATGAAAGATTCAGATGGAAAGGTCTACAATTCAGACGTTAAGCCAGTGATTATAAATGGAAGAATTCATGCTTCAATTTCAAATATTGCTAAAGCTTTTGGAGCAAGTCATGGAGATATTAAAGATGGTAAAAATCAAACAATAGAATGGGACAATGCTAGAAAAGCAGTATATGTATTTAAAAATGTAAAATAAGAAAGGATAGAAAAATGAATAAGAGTATTAAACAAGGAGTAGCCATAGCGTTACTCCTTTTTACATTTACAGTACCAGCAACTACATTTGCAATGACAAATGAAGGGCAAATAGAAAGTCAAAACGAATCAATCTATGAACCACAAAAGGAAGAATTTGAAAAAATGTTGAAAGATGATGTTTTTACACCATCAAAAGAAGAAATTCCTTATCAAGATGTTCCAAGAATACCAGGAAATACAGGTGAAGCAAATAAGCCTTCAAATAATCCTCCGAAGAAAACACCACTTGTAAAAGGTGGTAATACAAAGGCAGTAAATAATCTTGCGACTGGGGAAAATAAGGCAAGAGGTTCAGTAATTGAAAATGTCGATAGGAATGGAAAAGATATTACACCAAGTGGAGATACAGAAAAAGATAAAGAAAATCCAGTAGACGTAAGACAATTTTTAACATTTCAAACCAAAAGTGGAAAAACTATGCACCTAATAGTGGATCACTCATCAAATCAAGATAATGTAAGGCTATTGACAGAAGTAGGAGAGCAAGACCTACTTAATATGATTGAATCAGAAGACAAAAATACTATAAAGGTTGAAGAGCCTAAGAAAGAAGAAGTAAAAAAAGAAGAACCTACTGTTGTTCCAGTAAAAGAAGAAAAGAAAAGCGGAATAGGTTCATTTCTAATTGTTGCACTTGTAATTGGAGGAGTTATAGGAGCAGGATATTATTTTAAAGTAGTCAAAGCTAAGGAAGATAAAATGTTGGAAGACTTTGAAGAAGATGATGAGGATTATATTAGTGAGTCAGAAGATGAATCTAACAACGAAGAAAGTAATGAAGAATCACTAGATGATGGTGACGATGAACTATTATAAAGATATGAAATTTAAGTATAATTGAACTTTTGTCCCAGATATGATATGATATTTGGGACAAAGGAGGGCTGTAATGAGTTCATATACAGAAAAAATATCAGATAAAATAAATGATTTTGACTCACATAAAGTATTTTTTGCTAATGACTTTTTAGATATTGCTTCTTATGAAACTGCTAGAAAGGCATTGAATAGAATGGTAAATGAAAGAAAAATTAAGCGTGTCATCGATGGCTTTTATTACAATCCAAGATATAGTGAATTAATTGGAGAGTACGAAGCAGTATCAATTCACGAGTTAGCACTTGCTATAGCAAGAAAATACAATTGGAATATTGCACCATATAATAGCACAGCCTTAAACTTATTAGGACTTTCAACACAAGTTCCAACTCACTATAAATATATATCTAGTGGAAGATACAAAAAATATAAAATAGGGGATACCATTTTAGAATTTAAAAAAGTAAATCCAGGAGAGATTGCTAATATGTCCTTAAAGACAGCGACTGTAATTCAGGCAATCAAGTCTTTGGGAAAAGAAAATATAACTAACGAAGTTATACAAAAGATAAGAAAAAATTTAACTCAAAAAGAAAGAAAAGACTTAGTTAACGAGTCAAAATCAGTTCCATCATGGATATATGAAGTAATAAGGGAAATTTGTGAGGGCAAAAATGAATAAGTTCTATATAGAAAACAAAGAAGAGTTAAGGATTTTAATAGTAAATACAGCCAGAAAGGAGAATATATCTGAGGCAGTTATTGAAAAAGACTATTGGGTTACTTTTATCTTAGACTATCTATTTAATGAAAACAAATGGAAAGAATATTTTACCTTTAAGGGTGGCACATCACTTTCAAAATGTTTTGGACTCATTGAAAGATTTTCTGAAGATATAGATCTAATCTTAGATTGGCGATTATTAGGCTATGAAGAAAAAGAACCATGGATTGAAAGGTCAAATACCAAACAGGATAAATTCAATAAAGAAGTTAATGAAAACACAGAACTTTTTTTAAGAGATGAATTTTTAAAAGTTTTAGAAGAAGATTTAAAAGATTTTGATTTTGAATTTTCAATAGATACAATATACCCACAAACAATTCTATGTAAATATCCTAAAATCTTTGAATCTAATTATTTGACACAAAATATAAGGCTTGAAATAGGAAGTCTTGCAACATGGACACCTGCAATTGATGTTAAAATCTTGCCAATAATTAGCGAAGCCTATCCGAATGTATTTAAAGAAAAAACTAATATAAGAACAGTATCAGCAGAGAGAACCTTTTTGGAAAAAGCAACAATTTTACACCACGAAGCAAATAGACCAGAATCTTCTCCTATGCCACATAGGTATGCAAGACACTTTTATGACTTATATAAAATAGCAAATTCAGATTATAAAAACAAAGCCTTAGAGGATAAGGATTTATTAAAAAAAAGTGACTGAATTTAAAATGAAATTCTACCCTAGAAAGTGGGCAAGGTATGAAGAAGCATTAAATGGAAGATTAAGATTAGTTCCAAGAGAGTACCGATTTTCTGAAATAGAAAAAGATTATAAGGCTATGTTAGAAATGATATATGGAGAATATCCAAACTTTGAAGAGATTATAAATGTCCTTCAAGAACTAGAAAAAGAAATTAATAAGTAAATAAAATTCTCCCGAAAATAATATAATATTCAGGGAGGAAATTTAAGCGAGAGATAAATTTGGGGTTTATAAATATCTATTGGGAGATGAAAAAAATAAGTTCTATAGGAGCACTAGGCTCTACTATTTCTTTTTATTTTATTAGAGCATTATTGTTACAACGATATGTGATAGACAAGATAGAAGTGATTTTTTGAATTTAGTTATTTTGAAAATACAAATTATATACACAGCTATTATGTCAGGAATGATGCTGATGTATATAATTACTTTAGGAAGTTATTTTAATTATATTTTAAAAATTAATTTATTAAGTGGATTTCAAGATTATTCTTTCTTCCGTTCAAATACTAAAGTCAAAAGAAATCATTTTGTTATACTAGTTTGACAAGTCATAGTATCAATTATATCTTTGATTCTTAATTGCAATAGTGGACTTATGCCATTATGTTTTAATATAATTGTTCCAATTATAATGTTGATGTTTCATGTATTAACAGGTTTTGGAAAAGTAAAGAATTTAGTAAATAGTGGACAAAAAGTAGAAATGAATGAAGTTAAAGAATATGTTAGATTTAATATTCCTCTTCACATTACATATTTTACTTTGTATCTAATATCTACTTTGCTATTTTAACTTATTTTATCTAATTAATATATAAGTATTTTATTAAAATTAAATAATAAATTAAAAGGCGACAGAAAGGGAAAATCTGTCGTCTTTTAAAAAATAAGGGCATAAATAGTTATTGAAATATTTAATTTTAATTTTTATCATTTTAATTATTTAATTTATTTTGTTTTGTTATATAAGCTTTTAATAATTTATATAAACCATTTAAACCACTAATGTGTGTTCTTTCATAGCCATGGCTTGCAGCAACGCCACTCCCAACTAAAGCGTGGCGGAAGTCATTTGAACTAGACATTGCAGCAGAGGCATCTGATCCGTAGAATGGGTAAATATCTATTGCATAATCTATTTTATTATCTTTAGCTAAATTTATTAATTCATTTGTTAAATCATAATTGTAGGGACCAGAGGAATCTTTGGCACAAATAGATACTTTTGTTTCATCTGTTTTTAAATCATCATAAACTACTCCCATGTCAACTGCAATCATGTCTGTTACATTAGATGGATTTCCACTTGCAGCACCATGTCCAACTTCTTCATAAATTGTAAACATCATATAAAGTGGACGATTTATTTTTATATTTTTTTCTTTTATTTCTTTTGCAAGTGCCATTAGAACTCCAGCACTGGCCTTATCATCTAAGTGTCTAGATTTTACAAAGCCATTTGAAAGGGTAAATCTTGGATCAAGAGCAATAAAATCCCCAGAGGAAATTCCTAGTTTTTCAGTTTCTTCTGCGGAGTTTGTAATTTCATCTATGACAACTTCCATATTTTTATCGTCACGAGAAATTTCCTTTGGATCACTTGAACCATGGACTGATGGGTTATTTATTCTCATTACGCCAGTAAATTCTTTTCCATTTCTTGTAATAATAGTTACATTTTCTTGTTCCACATAGGAAAGAGGAAATCCACCGAGAGTTGTGACGCGAAGTCTTCCATTTGATTTTATACTTCTTACCATAAGTCCCAAAGTATCTATGTGAGATGACAAAAGTAGCCCTTCACCTTCACATTTGTTGATTGGAACTATTACATTGCCTTTTATGCTTTGGTAAGGTTTGTAGCCCATGGAAGTAAATTCATCTATTAGATATTTTTCGGCTCTTTTTGTGTAACCTGTTGGTGATGGTGTATTGCATAAGTTTTCAATATATTCTAAAATTTGTTTTTCCATTTTTCCTCCTCCTAGCGTGAAGATTTTTCTAAATCTATCATATTATTTAAACAAATAACAAGTGCGATTAATTTTTCTGTGTAATTTTCATCTAAAATAGTAAGTTCATAGGTGTCTGTAAGGGCAAAAAGTTCCCTAGTAACTTTTCCTATTATTTTTTTATTTTCATTTTTTATATCAAAGTCAAGATGCCAATAGTTGCCTGAGAGATTTAAAGTTTCATCGTCTAAATAAACTTCGACTTTGTGTTTAAGAAACTCGAATTTTTGTTGTACAATCATATTTGTATTGTCGTTAAATGTAACATTGTATCTTGGGAAAAAAGATATAATTTCCCTGTTTATATTAAATATATTTTTGCCATTAAAATCTTTGACAGAGGATTTATAACCGATGAAAGTAAAATCTTGATCTAAGTAGTAAACTTCATTTTCGTTTTCATCTAGTATAGGGTAATGATCTGTAATTTTAAAAAATTTTTCTTTAAAATATAATTTTTTCATAATTTCTCCTTTTTAGAAAATATAATTATTAAAAATAAATATATCCTTTGCTATAAATTATAAGAAATCAACTTTTTTACAGCATTGTAATTATATTATACAACTTATATAAATAATATCATAACCTATGTTTATGATGAAAGTTATTTGTATATGAAATTAAAAATCATGTAATTTTTGGAGAAATTTATGAAACTCTTATATTTGTAATATATGTAGGAGTTTTTTATTATTTATTTAAGATTTTTAAATTATAAAAATTTTTTATTTTATCTTAACGCAATCTTTATACTCCGAATGTTATACTATTTGTGAGGTGAAAAAATGAAAGATTTTGTTGATAGAAAGTTTTCTTATGCAATATTAATTTTATCTATTGCGTTTATTTTTTATGGATCTTATAGATCTGAAGTGGATACTGTGCTTTCAAAGGCTATAAAAATTTGCTTGGAGTGCGTTGGAATTGGATAATTTAAGAAATAAAAGAAATTTCGTACAAGGATTTTTTACGATTTTTACTAACTTACATATCACAAATTTTTTTAAGGGTACAATTTATACTGGCAAATTAAAAAGTGCTTGTGTACCAGGGCTCAACTGCTATTCATGTCCAGGTGCGGCTTTGTCTTGTCCCATAGGTTCCTTTCAAGCAGTGGTTGGCTCATCAAAATTTAAGTTTTCTTATTATGTGACGGGACTTATGCTTTTATTTGGAACTTTGTTCGGGCGATTGATTTGTGGATTTTTATGTCCTTTTGGATTTTTTCAAGATTTACTTTATAAAATTCCAACAAAAAAGTTTAGCACAAGAAAATTTTCTTTTTTAAAGTATATTAAGTATTTCATTTTAATTTTTGTGGTGTGGATTTTTGGTGTGATTTTTACAGATGAACTGGGGATAGCTTCACCTTATTTTTGCAAGTATATATGTCCACAGGGAATATTGGAAGGTGGAGTACCACTATCTATTGCAAATAAAAGTATTAGAGCTTCTCTTGGTAATTTATTTTTGTTGAAATCAGTTATTCTTATTCTTATAATTGTACTTTCCATATTTTTTTACAGACCTTTTTGCAAATACCTTTGTCCCTTAGGGGCATTTTATGCACTAACTAATAAATTTTCTTTTTATCAATACCATGTTAATGACAGTTGTATTTCTTGTGGGAAGTGTAAAAAAGTTTGCAAGATGGATGTGGATATGTCGAAAAATCAAAGAGCTTTGGAATGTATTAGATGTGGTGATTGTATAAAAGCTTGCCCTACATCAGCAATTTCAACCTCATTTAAAAATAAAAATTTTAATAAAGGAGATATAAATGAAAAATATTTATTCGAAGATAAGTAAGTTGTCAATTATTTTATTTTTAGTTTTTACTCTTGTAGCTTGCACAAGTAAGGCACCAGAAGGCACACAACTTTCTACGGGAGATTCCTTCCCAAAGTTTGAAGGAATTGATTTTAAAGGAAATCCTATAAATAATGAAGTTTTTAAGGATAGTCCAGTGACAATTATGAGTATTTGGTTTACTGGCTGCAAGGGTTGTATAGATGAAATGGAAACTCTTCAAAAAATAAGTGAAGAATTAAAAGACAAAAATGTAAAAGTTATGTCAATATGTCTAGATACTTATGAAAATAAAAATATTAAAGAAGATGCACAAAAGATTTTGAAGACTAAGGGAGTTACTTACACAAATATTGCTGTAAAGCCTTCTGAAGAAAGTGATGCTTATCTTAAAAATTTGACAGCTTTTCCTACAACTCTTTTAATTGATAGAGATGGAAAAGTAATTGACAATATAAGTCTTGGTTCTCAAGAAAAAGTTGATGAACTTTACAAGAAAATTGATGAAATAATAGAAAATGAAAACAAATAATTTTTAAGAAAGTAAATTTAATAAATCCTCATATTATAAAAAACTCGTGCTTTGCCATGAGTTTTTTCTTTGCAAAAATTTACATAGACAAGACAATAATTGTTGCATATGCAACAGAAAAGTATAAAAATTTTTATTAAAATATTTTTAGAAATTAAATGTAATGAGTGAAAAATAACAGGAGGAGAAAATATGGATATGTTTTGTTTTCAATGTCAAGAAACATTTAAGAACACAGGTTGTGTGAAAAAGGGTGTATGTGGAAAAAGTGCAAAAGTTGCAAATTTACAAGATTTTTTGATTTGGATATCAAAGGGCCTTTCTGAAATTGTAATAAAAAGTGGAAAAGACAATAAAGAAGCAACAGATAAAGTCATCTTAAATTTGTTTACTACTATTACAAATGCAAATTTTGACGATATTGCAATAAAAAATAGAATAGAAGAAACAATTAAGCTTATGAATTCTTTGAGAGAAGAAAAAAATTATAGCGATGCTGCAAATTGGAGTACAGAAAAATTTTCTGAAATTGAGAATAAAATAAATTCTGGCGAAGTTTCTATTTTGGCTGAAGATAATGAAGACATTAGAAGTTTAAAGGAACTTATAACTTACGGTCTAAAGGGCATGGCAGCTTATACTAGACATGCAAAAGTTTTGGGCTATGAAAATGAAGAAGTAAATAATTTTATTTTAAACACTATGGCAGAACTTTTGACAGAAAAAACGGTTGATGAATTAGTTGCACTTACGCTTAAAACTGGCGAAATGGGATATAAAGCAATGGCAACTTTAGATAAAGCAAACACAACAACTTACGGAAATCCTGAAGTTTCTAATGTAAATATTGGAGTTGGAAAAAATCCAGGAATTTTAGTTTCAGGTCATGATTTAAAAGATTTTGAAATGTTACTAGAACAAGCCAAAGGTTCTGGAGTAGATATTTATACTCACAGCGAAATGCTTCCTGCAAATTATTATCCTAAGTTTAAAAAATATAAAAATTTTGTTGGTAATTATGGAAATGCCTGGTGGAAACAAAGAGATGAATTTGAGTCATTTAATGGTCCAATACTTATGACTACAAATTGTATCGTTCCTCCAAAAGATTCTTATAAAGATAAATTGTTTACAACAGGAGCAGCGGGTTATCCTGGTTGCACTTATATAAAAGAAGACGAAAAGGGACACAAAGATTTTTCTAAGATAATTGAACTTGCAAAGAAATGTGATTCTCCAGAAGAAATTGAAAAGGGAGAAATTGTCGGTGGATTTGCTCATTCTCAAGTTATGGCTCTATCTGATAAAGTTATTGAAGCTGTAAAAAATGGCGATATAACAAAATTTGTTGTAATGGCAGGGTGCGATGGAAGAATGAATGATAGAAATTATTATAAAGAATTTGCAGAAGAACTTCCTGATTCAACTGTAATTTTGACAGCGGGTTGTGCAAAATATAGATACAATAAACTAAATCTTGGCGATATAAATGGAATACCAAGAGTATTAGACGCAGGGCAATGTAACGATTCTTATTCTTTAGTTCAAATTGCACTTGCATTAGTCGATGCTTTTGGAGTTGAAAGTGTAAATGATCTTCCAATAGTTTACAATATTGCATGGTATGAACAAAAAGCAGTAATAGTATTACTTTCACTTTTATCACTTGGTGTAAAAAATATTCACCTTGGACCAACTCTTCCTGCATTTTTATCTCCAAATGTTGTAAATGTATTAGTTGATAATTTTGGGATTTCTGGAATTACGAATGTTGATGAAGATATTAAAAATCTTATAACAAAATAAAAAAAGTGTTGACATTTAAAAATTAACCACGTATAATAATAACAATTTATAAATAAACTTTTTGAGAAGAAGAGTACCTTTAAATTGTGACTTAAGAGAGCTTCGTTTTGGTGAAAGAAGTGGATCGATTTTTGGGGAACATGGCCTTTTCTAGGAAATATCGATATTAGATATTTACGGGACTTCCCGTTACAGAAGTAGAGTATGATAGTACTTGAAGAGGTTGCTTTTGTGAGGAAGTGACAAATTAAGGTGGTAACACGAGCTTTCGTCCTTATTGGATGAGAGCTCTTTTTTTATTGGTGGAGGAAAAATGATTGAAGTAAAGAACTTAGTTAAAGAGTTTAAGACAGATGAAAAAAGTTTTAAAGCTTTAGATGATGTTTCTTTCAAAGTGAATAGAGGAGAAATTTATGGCGTCATAGGTTTATCTGGAGCTGGTAAATCCACTCTTGTAAGATGCATTAATAGACTTGAAGAACCAACTAGTGGAGAGATATTAATTCATGGAAAATCTATTTTAGATTTAAATGAAAAAGAACTTAGAGATGAGAGAAAGGACATTGGTATGATTTTTCAGTCCTTTAATTTATTTATGCAAAAGACTGTTGCAGAAAATATTGCTTATCCTCTTGGAATTTCTGGTGTATCAAAAAAAGAAACAGAAGATAGAGTTGATGAACTTTTAGATTTTATAGATTTAAGGGAAAAGAAAAATTCATATCCAAAAGAACTTTCTGGAGGACAAAAGCAAAGAGTTGCAATAGCAAGATCTATTGCAACAAATCCATCCATTTTACTTTCAGATGAGGGGACATCAGCACTTGACCCAGCAAATACACAGTCAGTTTTAAAACTTCTTAGAAAAGTTGTAGAAGAATACAATACTACTATAATTATGATCACTCATCAAATGGAAGTTGCAAAAGAAATTTGTGACAGGATTGCTGTGATGCAAAGTGGAAAAATTATTGAAGAAAATGAAACCAAGGAACTTTTTAAAAATCCAAAAACTTCTGTTACAAGATCTTTTATAAAAAATTTGCAAGATGAAACTGAAGAGGGATATTTAAATTCTGATGATTATAAGGGAGATATTTTAAGGCTTTCTTATGCAGATGAAAATTATGACAAGCCAATACTTTCAGAATGTGTAAAAAGATGTGGCATAGATTTTTCAATACTATCAGGCAATATAAATAAATTAAACATTTCAAGTGTGGGTTATCTAACAGTGGAGATACTGGGAGAAGAAAAGGATAGAAATAAAGCAATAAAATTTTTACAAGAAAACAATGTAAACGTGGAGGTGTTATAAGTGGAAAGAATTTTAGATATAATTTTGCCAGCAATACCACAAACTCTAGTAATGGTGTTTGCATCTACAGCAATTGCTCTTTTAATAGGAATGCTACTGGGAGTAATTTTGACAATTACAAGGCCAGGAGGACTTAGTGAATCAAATTCATTTTACTCTTTTTTAGATGGACTTATAAATATACTTCGTTCCTTCCCCTTTGTAATTTTGATGATAGTTGTATTTCCACTTTCAAGACTAATAGTTGGGAAATCCTACGGAACTGCAGCCATGATAATTCCCCTTTCAATTTCGGCAGCACCCTTTGTTGCGAGATTAATGGAAGGATATTTTATGCAAGTTGATCATGGAATAATTGAAGCAGCAGAGTCCATGGGTTCGACAAAAAAAGAAATAATATTTAAAGTTTTAATACCAGAAGCAATGCCTATGATTGTGGGAGCAATTACAATGACAATTATAAATGTAATAGGTTATTCTGCAATGGCTGGAGTAATGGGAGGTGGCGGACTTGGAGATGTTGCCAATAGATATGGATATCAAAGAAATGAACCATTAATACTTTGGTCCGCAGTAGTAGTAATAATAATATTTGTACAAATAGTACAATTTGTAGGAAATAAAATAGCAGATAAAATTGATAAAAGATAGGTATTTATTCTTTTTAGAATTTATATAGAATATTTTAATAAAATTATAGGAGGGAAAAATGAAAAAAATAATTTTAGCATTGTCACTATTTTTAGCGTTAACTCTTACAGCTTGTGGAGAAGCGAAAAATGGAAATGTAAATGCAGAAAAAAATGAAAAAGTGACAGAAGAAAGTAAAAATGATGACAACAAAATTGTTGTAGGTGTTTCACCAACGCCTCATGGTGAAATTGTAGAAGGGCTAAAAGATGAATTTGAAAAAGAGGGGCTTGATGTAGAGGTTGTAAATTTCGATGATTATATTCAACCAAATTTACAATTAGAATCAGGAGATCTTGATGCAAATTATTTTCAACACAAACCATATCTTGATAGTTTTACAGAAGAAAGAAATATCGAAAATTTAGAAGTTTTAGGATATGTTCACATAGAACCAATGGCATTATATTCTGAAAAATATAAATCAGTTGATGAAATAGAAGATGGGTCAGAGATTATAATACCCAATGATCCAAGTAATGGTGCAAGAGCATTAATACTTCTTGAAGATGCAGGACTTATAAAATTAGAAGATAAGAAGAATCTAAACTCAACAGAAAAAGATATAAAAGAAAATCCAAAAAATTTAAAATTCACAGCAATGGATGCACCTTCAATTGCACAAGTTTACAAAGATTCAGGTGTAGCTGTAATCAATTCAAATTTTGCAATAGCACAAGGCCTTGACCCAGTAAAAGATTCAATCAAAATAGAATTAAAGGATTCACCTTATGCAAATTTAGTCGCAGTTAGAAAAGAAGATGTAGAAAAAGAAAAGTTTAAAAAATTTATTAAAGTTTTAAATTCAGAAGAATCTAAAAAATTCATTGAAGAAAAATTTGAGGGTGCAGTAATACCAGCATTCTAGAAATAATTAGTTTGAAATAAAAATGTTTGACCTCTTTACTGAGAAAAAGTGAAGAGGTTTTTTAGTGAAAACTTAATTAAAAAGATATTTATAAATTTTTAAATTATCAAATTAAACTTTGCAAAAATTTTGCAAAAAAAATTGTTTATTTTTACATAAGTTATATAAAATTTGGAAGTAATATTTTTTGAGGGAGGAAAATTTTGAAAATTGTAAAAAAATTGTTTGTTATTTTGGCATGTGCAACATTATTTACAGCATGTGGGTCAAAAGAAAGTCCTAATGCAGATTTAGATTTAAATAGTTTGACACTTGAAGAAATAACTGCAAAGGCAAAAGAAGAAGGAAGAGTTAATTCTCTCGGTATGCCAGATGCTTGGGCGAACTGGGTAGGAACATGGAATGATTTAAAATCTGTATATGGAATCGATCACTTAGATACAGATATGTCTTCTGGAGAAGAATTGGCAAAATTTGAAGCAGAGAAAAAAGATGCAACTGGTGATATTGGAGATGTAGGTATAGCTTTTGGTCCTTTAGCTGTTTCAAAAAATCTTGTTCTTCCATACAAGACTTCTTATTATGATGAAGTACCTGACTGGGCAAAAGACAAAGAAGGAGTAGGAAATTGGGTAATAGCTTATACTGGTTCAATGGCATTTTTAAGTGACAAAAATTCAGTAAAAAATCCACCGAAATCTTGGAAGGAACTTAGAGATGGAGATTATACAGTAACCATAGGAAATGTTGAAACAGCAAATCAAGCACAATTTGCAGTACTTGCAGCAGCCATAGCTTTTGGCGGCGATGAAAATAATCTTGAACCAGCAATGGACTTTTATAAAGAACTTGCAGAAGAAGGAAGATTAAAAGTTACAGAAGCAGACATTGCAACTTTATCATCTGGAGAACATCAAGTTGCTCTTCTCTTTGATTTTAATGCACTTAATTATAGAGATCAAATAGATAAAGATAGATTTGATGTAACTATTCCAAGTGATGGATCAGTTATGACAGGTTACACAACTATTATAAATAAAAATGCGAAGAATCCTTACGCTGCTGCACTTGCTCGTGAATATATATTATCAGATGCAGGACAAAATAATTTAGCTCGTGGATATGCTAGACCAATTAGAAATGTAAAACTTGATGAGGATGCGAAGGCAAAACTTTTGCCAGACGAACTTTACAAATCTGTAGTTCCAGTGAAAGATGAAGAAGCTTGGGATAATGTTTTAGAGAAATTGCCTGGAATGTGGCAAGAAAAAGTAATTTCTTTTCTAAAGTAAGGTGACTTTATGAAAAAACAACTTAAACCTTTTAAAATAACGATGATACTTTTTAGTGTCATTGTTATTTCTATTTTATTGTATCCCTTGGTTAAAATGATAATTTCAAGTTTTATGACAAGTAGCGGAGATTTTACTTTAGAAAATTACAAAGAAATATTTTCTGCAAAGATGTACGTAGATTCTTTTAAAAATTCTATAATTTTATCATTTTTTTCAGCACTTGTTGGAGTTATATTCACTTGGCTTGCAACATATAGCATAATTAGTCTTTTCCCGAAGGCTCGTGAAAAATTTTTAGTTATTTCTAATTTGACATCAAATTTTGCAGGAATTCCTTTAGCTTTTGCATTTATTATACTTCTTGGCAATTCTGGAGTAATAGTTTTATTTGATAAACTCACTGGAATAAATTTATTAAAAGATTTTAATTTATATTCTGTAAGTGGTCTTTTACTAATTTTTATTTATTTTCAACTTCCACTGGGGATAACTTTAATGGTTCCAATTTTTGATGCGCTTGATAAGAAATGGAGAGAAGCCGCAGAACTTTTGGGAGCAAATAGTTTTTACTACTGGAAGAAGATTGGACTTCCTGTGCTTGCACCTAGTTTAATTGGAATTTTTTCAATTATGTTTGCAAATGCACTGGGGGCATATGCTTCTGCAGAAGCACTTACAGGATCTTCAGTGAATTTACTTGCGATAAGAATTGGAAATACAGTATCAGGAGATATTTTTGCAAGACCTGAAATTGGTGCGGCACTGTCTTTAGTATTGTCGATTATTTTACTTGTAAATATGTTGATTTCATCGTGGATGACAAAAAAGTTTAGGAGGGATTTATAATGAAAAAGGCTCTTAAAGTTTTGTCCATAGTGTTGCTTTTGTTGTATTTATTTATTCCATTAATAGCAACTTTTTTATTTTCAATTTGCTCTGATTGGTCTTATTCAATTTTGCCAAAGGGAATAACCTTTAAGTGGTATATAAAATTGTTAACAGATCCTAGATTTTTATTATCTATTGGTAGATCTTTCTTTTTAGCAGGAATTTCAATATTTATATCAGTAATACTTCTTGTACCATCTATATTTGCAATAAATTTATATTATCCAAAGTTAAAAAAATCAATAGGAATTATAACTGTTGCCTGTTATACAGTGCCAGGAGTGATACTTTCAGTAGCACTTGTTTCGGCGTATGCAAATTTAGGTGTGCCAATGTTAATAGTTGTACTGGGAGCGTATATAATTTCAAGTTTTCCATTAATATCTCAAGGGACATTAAATAGTCTTATGGCAATTGATTCGAAATCTTTAATGGAATCGGCAGAAATTCTTGGAGCATCAAGATTTGAGGGATTTAAGAAAGTTATTCTTCCAAATATTACAAGAGGAGTATTATCTTCTTCTCTTTTTAGCTTTTCAACACTTTTTGGTGAATTTGTAATAGTAAATCTTTTGCTTGGGGCGAGATTTGAAACTATACAAATTTTTTTGAGAAAGAATATGGTTGTAAATGGACATTTATCCTCAGCGATTGTAATATTTTACTTTGTAATAATTATGTTAATTACAATTTTTGCATTAAATCTTGTCAAGAGAGAGAAAGGGTTTAAAAAATGAGTTTTATAGAGATAAAAGACGTCAAAAAAAGTTTTGGTTCAAATCTTGTTTTAAAAGGTTTGAATTTAGATATGAAAAAGGGAAGTTTGAACACTTTATTAGGTTCTTCTGGATGTGGAAAATCTACACTTCTAAGGGCAATAGCAGGTTTAAATGATATAGATAGTGGAGAAATTTATATAAATAAAGTTAGAGTTGATGACAAGATTCCATCAGAAAGAAACATAGGAATGGTGTTTCAAAATTACGCACTTTTCCCCAATATGACAGTTGAAGAAAATATTAAATTTGGTCTTGAGATGAAAAAGATGGACAAAAAATTGCAAGACGAAAAAGCTAGAAAGATGATTGATTTAGTTGGACTTTCAGGAAAGGAAAAAGAATTTCCAAAAACACTTTCTGGTGGTCAACAACAAAGAGTTGCACTTGCAAGATCACTTGTTACAGAGCCTTCAGTTTTGCTTTTAGATGAACCTTTATCAGCTCTTGATGCACAAATAAGGAATACGCTTAGATTACTTATAAAAAATTTACAAAGAGAACTAGGAATAACTATAATTTTTGTAACTCATGATCAAGAGGAAGCTATGACAATGAGTGATTATATTTATATAATGAATAATGGAGATATAATTCAAGAGGGAACTCCTTCTGACATATATAGAAATCCACAAAATGAATTTGTCGCAAGATTTATAGGTTCGTATAATGTGTATGAAAAAGAGAAGTTTGAAGAAATAGACAATAATTTAGAAATAAAATCTAAGTTTGTAGCTATAAGACCAGAAACCATAAGTTTGGTTCCAATAGAAGATTCTGTAAATGTAAAAGGAAAAATTATAAATATTTCCATGTTAGGTTCTCTTTTAAGATTTGATATTGAACTTAATAATGGTTGTAGAATATCAGTTGACAGATTAAATAGGTCAGCAAATTTTAGAGGAATAAATGAAGAAATAAATTTGTTTATACCTTATGACAGTATTATAGAGGTAAATTAGGTGATAAATTGAGAATATTACAATTGACAGATCTTCATTTTGGGAGTTATCCCTTTGATGACACAGATCTAAAAACTATAAAATTAATAGAAAAATTAGTAAAGAAATACAAAGTAGACTTTATAGCGATAACTGGGGATTTAATATGGGCATCAAGTTTAAATGCACTTGAAATTTTTGAAGAACTTATAAAATTCCTTGACACTTTGGAAGTAGAGTTTGCCATAACTCTTGGCAATCACGATTCAGAAAGAGAAAATTTAAATTACTTAATTGAAAATTTTGAAGAACAAGATGAAAAAGTTAAAAATGAATTTAAAAATTCAAAGGAATTGACAAAATACAAAGAAAATTATAAAAATTTAAAACAATATGGGAGAAAAGAACTATTTAACATAATAAAAAAATCAAAAAATCATGTGAAGATAGAAAATGAATTTTGGAGTTGTGATAAATTTCACTATTATGTAGATAGAAAAAATATTAGATTAGTTTTTTTAGATACAGGAAGCTATGACAAATATGGTTTTGGACTTTATGAGTTTTTAGATTTTTCTTCAATAGATTATCTTGAAAATGTTACAAAAGATAAAGATTCATATGTATTTTGTCATATTCCCTTTAGAGAATATTTTGATGCAAAAAATAAAGATCTTGCAGTAGGTAATCAAGATGAAGAAGTATGTGCGGGGAAAATAAATACAGGAGCCTTTGCAAGACTTAATTTTAATACAAAAACTAGAGCAGTTTACTGTGGACATGACCATGAAAATGATTTTACGGCAAAATACGGAAATATTATTTTAAATTATGGGAGATGTGGCGGTTATAATACCTATGGAAGTTTAAAAAGAGGCGGACGAATTATAGACATAAGTGGGAATAAATTTAAATCTTTTGTAGTAGAAGATGAAGATTAAAAAAATGTTATTAATATTAATATAATTAGAAATCTCTTTTTTATTAAAGCCAAATGATAAATCAATTTTTGTGTTGTAATTAAGTAAATTAATAAAACACAAAAAGGAAGCGTATATTGTGAAAAAATAAAAGGTTCTAAAATTATTTTATTGTTAATAGCTTTTTCACTACTTACAGCTTGTGGCAATAGAAATTTATATTCCATGAAGACGGATGTTTCTGATTTAAAAGGTGTAGAAAAAATTGTAAATAATCTCAATTGGGAAAAAGAAAAAATAAAGAAAGTAAGTGTAGAGGATAAAAATATAAAAATATATGCAAAAGGTGAGTCCAAAGATTTTTATGAAATGGATTTGAAGCCTCAAGTTGTAAATGGAATTTATCTTTTAATTCTTACAGATGCAAATGAAATAAATTATTTTGATAAAAATGGAGAATATTTTTCTATTGATAGAGCAATTGTAGATGAAATTCTGACAAAAGTTTACAGTAAAAGCATAGCAGATTATAAAAACGATGAAAAAGAATTTAAAAAGCTAGAAAAGAAATTAAAAGATTTTAAAGTTGAAAGTGGAGATGTAAAATTCAAACTAAAAGAATAATATAATTATCATAAAATATCTTTATTAGGTTGTGTATACAGTGCAGATTTATTTTGTTGTCTTGTTAAATATAATTACTTTTATTTTATATGGATTGGATAAGTTTAAGGCAAAATTTAACGCGTGGAGAATAAGTGAAAGAGTTCTTTTGACTTTTTCTATTTTTGCAGGATTTGGCGGTCTATTGGGAATGAAAATTTTTCATCACAAGACTAGAAAAAAGAAATTTTATATTGCAAATATTGTTGGAATATTTGTAACGATTTATTTAATATGTAAAAACTAAGGACGCAGTGTTGCGTCCTTTTTACTCGTCTATTTCTGCTAGTATATCCCTTTTTTCTAGCATCTTTAAAATATTTTTTATATCCAAAATTATTACATTTTCATCTTTTAATTTTTGTTTTGTTTCTTCTTTTAAAAAGGATGTGTTTATAAAAAGTACAGGAGTTATATCTTCATAAATGCCTGAAAATTTATTTACAAGAGCGTCTACCTCTTCTTGGGAAAGTATATGAGTGTCATTGTATTTTTTTATTTCAAGAGCATATCTCTTGTTATTTTTCTTGACATAGTAGTCAAAATAAATTTCGTCTTTTTTATTTTTGAAACGCTCCACTTCATATCCTGTTCTTTGTAGTGCTATTTGAGCCAATTTTTCCGCAGTAGCTTCTTCATTTAAACTGTATAGTCCTCTTAATAGGTTTTGAGGAAAAATCTTAAATATGCCTGTACAAATAGATTTATCTTTTTCCATATTTTTTGTGTCAAATCCAATTAACATTCCATCAACAATATTAAAGTGACCATGTGCAATTGCATTTCTAATGTGACGAAGAAGACAATCTGTTTTGGATTCTTCGTCTTGTTTTGTCAAAAGAATTTTTTGTTTATCAGTACATATTGAGTCCTCATAAAATTTTACTATTTCATCGTCAATATAGTCTAAAAAGGCAATATCTTTATTTTTTAGATTCATATAATTCTTTATAATTCCAAAAACAAAATCTTCAAAATCAAGTGAAGACGTGAGTTCATTTTGAGGTGATTGAATTGAATTTATATTTGGAACATACCACAAAAGATATTCCAGAGTTTTTGTCATCTCGGCATTTAATGCTATTGGCTTTTCTTTGTGATATATAGAATAGGATTTTTTATTTTTGCAATCTTCAAATTCAAATCCAAATTTTTTTAGATCAGGTAGCACGATAATTCTCCTTTAAAAAATATTTCAAATAAAGTATATCATAGAATTAAATTAGTTCAATTTCATTTTACAATTAAAAAATTACAAATAAATTTTTTTATGCTTGCAATTTAATTTTTTATATGGTATAGTGGTCTAAATTAAATAGGAAACCAGTTTTTAGAGAGGCTGCGACTTTTAAGAGTAGATTTCGAAAGGAAAAGTCGCCGAAGGTAATTACCTGGGGATACAGAAAAGATCTGTATAACTGTCACATAAAAATGCCCAATTTTTTTGTTGTGTGCTCTAAATTCTGAGGGCAAGAGATAGTTTTAAACCATGAGTCTTTTGCTCATGGTTTTTTGTATTGAGGAGGAAGAGATAATGGAAAACACAGAAAATATAGATAAAAAAAAGAAGTTTGTTCCCACAATTGAAACAGAACTTAGAAGAAGGCAAGTTTCTGTTCCTGAAGTTTCATATAGAGCAAGTGGAATAAATTTTATGGGCAAAAGAATAAAATCTTTTATATTCACAAATGATATTCCTGTAATAGTAAATAACAATGCACAGGCAATTATGTCAGTTTATCCCTTTACGCCACAATTAAAAATTATCAATTCAATAATTGAAGCTGCATCCGTTCCAGTTTTTGTGGGAGTAGGAGGCGGAACAACATCAGGACTTCGTGCAGTAAATATTGGGCTTCAAGCAGAACTTTTGGGAGCAAGTGGTGTTGTAGTAAATGCACCAATGGAAAATGACAATATAGAACTTTTGGCAAAGGCACTTGATGTGGCTGTAATTGCATCAGTAATTACAAAGTATGATGACATTAAAGGAAAAGTTGATGCAGGTGCAAGGGTTTTAAATATTGCTGGTGGGAAAGAAACAGCTTCACTTGTAAAATATACACGAAAAATTGTTGGAGAGGAATTTCCAATAATTGCAACAGGTGGACACACTGACGAACATATATTAGAAACAATTGATGCAGGTGCAAATGCAATAACTTATACACCTAAGTCAAGTTCAGAAATTTTTTCAGAAGTAATGGAAAAATATAGACTTAATATGGAAAAGAAGTCGGAATAAAAATAATAAGAAAGGAAGAAAAAAATGGAATTTGGAATTTTATCAATAGTTCCTCCAATAGTTGCCATTGCTTTGGCGTTAATTACAAAGGAAGTAATAACTTCTCTTTTAATTGGAATTTTGGCAGGGGGATTAATTTTTACAGGTGGAAATATCATAGCTGCTTTAGAAACAGTTTTTGAACTCATGGGAACGAAGCTTGGCGACAATGCACTTATGTTAGTATTCTTGACAATGCTTGGATCTCTTGTGATGATTATGAATATGGCAGGAGGATCTTTTGCCTATGGGAAGTGGGCAAGTCAAAAGATAAAGAGCAAGAAAATGGCAAAGTTTGCCACAGCTTTTTTAGGAATTTTAATTTTTATTGACGATTATTTTAACTGTCTTACAGTTGGGGCAGTTATGAAGCCAATAATAGATGAAAATAAAGTATCTAGAGCAAAACTTGCACATATTATAGATTCATGTGCTGCGCCAGTCTGTATATTGGCGCCAGTTTCATCATGGGCAGCAAGTGTAGTTGCGGTAATTGGAGACACAGGTGTAAAAAATCCAATGAGCGTATTTTTAAATACAATACCAATGAATGTGTATCCAATATTGACTTTAATTATAATTCTTTATTTTAGTTTTTCAGATGTAGAAATTGGTGTAATGGAAAAATATGAACTAAATGATACATCTAGACTTGTTGAAAATGAAGATGTGGGATATGAATATTCAAAAGATGGTAAAGTTTTTGATTTAATTGTTCCAATATTGGTTTTAATTTTTGTAACAATTTTGATGATGCTTAAAACTGGAGGATTTTTCTCAGAAGATATAAAAGCAGGTGCAGCATTTGGAGATGCAAATGTAAATTTATCGCTCGTAATAGGAGCGTTTTTTGCAATAGTTGTTTCATTTATAATGTATATTCCTAGAAAGCTTTTAAAATTTGAAGACTTTATGAAGGGAATAGTTGAAGGAATGAAGACAATGATCTCTGCAATTGTAATATTATCTCTTGCTTGGACTATTGGTGGAATAACTAGCGATGAATTTTTAAATACTGGTTCGTATATTGCATCACTTATTTCAAATTCAACTATGCCAATGTGGCTTTTGCCTGCAATAATTTTTGTAGTTGGAGCATTTTTATCTTTCTCAACAGGGACAGCTTGGGGAACTTTTGGAATTTTAATTCCAATAATGGTTCCAATATTAATACACACAAATCACATGCACTATCTTGAAATTGTATTAGCAGCAATTTTCTCTGGATCAGTATTTGGAGATCACTGCTCACCAATCTCTGATACGACAATTTTGTCATCAGCAGGAGCAGGTTGCGATCACATAGCCCATGTATCAAGTCAATTGCCTTATGCACTTAGCGTTGGGATTTCATCAGCACTTGCATTTTTAATTTCAGGAGTTATAGGAAGACCAGAATTAACACTTTTAATAGGATTGATAATACTTGCAACAATAACTTTTTTCTTAAAAAGAACTACATCTAAGAAATATTTAAAAGTAGAAAAAATTTAAATCTAATAAAGACTAACTAACAGTGCGAACTTAAAAGTTAGTCTTTTTGTTTTAAATATTTTTTGGTGGTTAAATTTTACTTTTTGTGATATATATATATATCACTGGTAAAGGAGGAAGGTATGAAGAAGAATTATATTTTAGGTGCAGTAATAGTTATTTTATTAATTATTTTATTTGCACCGAAAAAGAGTGAAAGTTATTACTTAGATGCAAGTGTTGAAAAAGTTGAAGACAGTATTTTGTTCAGTAATAAAAAGTATAAAGTGGACAAAGAAATAGTTAAAGATAAGAAAATTGACGAAAGTGGTTACAGTTTTTCAGACAATAAAGATTTACTTATTGAAATTAAAAATGAAGGTTCTGAAGAATTAAAAGTAGCACTTCAAAATAAAATTTCTTCATCTGTGTTTTTTATTCCAAGAGGTGAAACTAAGTATATTTTTATTTCTGAAGGCAATAAAAACAAAAAATCTCTTGATTTTATAACAGATTCTGGGCAAATAAAGGGACAATTTTCAATTTATAAATTGGACGAAGTTAAATAAGGTAGAGAGTAAAAGACTTAACGAAGTTTAAAATAGTTTTGTTAAGTCTTTTTTATTTTTAAAATTTTTATTTTACCCCTTTAAAATTTGTTTTTTGTGGTATATATTTTAAATAAAGTAAGTAAAGGGGTGTAATATGAGTTTATTTATTGAAAAGGAAAGTATTTTGAACTGCGAAGTGGACGCTATTGTAAACGCAGCAAATGTAAACTTAGAAAGAGGAGGTGGAGTCTGCGGTCAAATTTTTAAAGAGGCAAATGATAAAGCTTTGGAAGAAGAGTGCAGGAGGTTTGCACCAATAAATCCTGGCGAATCTGTTATTACAAAGGGATATAATTTAAAAGCAAAGTACATAATTCACACCGTGGGACCAATTTATTTTGATGGAAATAAAAATGAAAGAAAAACTCTTGAAGCGGCATATAAATCAGCACTTGATATTGCATTAGAAAATAATATAAAGAGCATTGCCTTCCCACTTTTGTCATCTGGAATTTATGGGTATCCACTAGATGAAGCGGCAGAAGTGGCAGTTTTTACGATAAATGATTTTTTAGAAAAAAATGATTTGGATGTAACTATTGCTGTTCTTAATGACGAAGTTTTAAAAATTTTAAAAGAGAAAAACAAAGAGTGGATTGAAAAGTAAATGAAATTTTAAAAGGACCTATGCAGGCCCTTTTTTGAATACTGTTTAAACTAATTTTTTTAAATCATTTCTAAATTTAATTTTCCCTATATGATATGCGATTTTGCCACTGTGTTTTGGATTTAAAAGATTTAACATTCTAAGCCTTCTTTTTCTGCGTGTCATGTGCCTTTTCATCTTTCTTTTTGGTTTCACAAGTTTAAAAAATGCAATTAATTTAATGAATTTTGATAAGTTTTTCATATTGTTCCTCCTATTATTTTTTATATTTACTACCTTTTATTTTAGTTGAATTTTTTGTATTGCTATTTTTATCTTTTGAATTATTGTCTTCGTTATCCATATTTTCTTTGTACCATTCTCTTGTGTGCACGTCGCAATAAGACTTAGGTATGGTCATGTAATCTTCAGGATAAATTCCATAGTGGGATTTGGGGTCATATCCCTCTGGCCTTTCAAAAAGAACAGTGTATAAGACTGTTTCACTTGGACAAAATTGTGTTGCAATTTTATTTGATTCTGAACAAATTAAATATTTTTTAAATAAATCGTCATGATCCTTTGGTTCAGTTCCAGAGATGTATTTTTCTTTGTAACTTGCATTGGCATAGTCGCTCATTTTTGTCGCAAGTTTTCCACTTTTTGAAGATATACTTCTTTCAACTATATAAGATGGATCTACGTCAAATTTTTCATTTTCATAAGTGTCCTTTGTCATTTTGTTAAAAAGTTCAATGGCAGATGACTTGTCAGACGATAGAGAAATTTTTGGAGAATCTGCACCAATCCACATAGAGATGCTGTGGTTCTTTGTAAAAGCATTTATAAAATAATCTGAATTATTTTTATTTTCTCCAAGATACCCTCCAGTTTCAGAAGAAGAAATTTTAATTCCCTTGGCATTTCCTCTATTGGCATTGGAAATAAATACATCTTTTAAAAGATGAGAATTTTTTTCGTCAAAAAGTTTTTTGTTTTTATTTGAGTTGTCAATTATAATATTTCCACTTGGATCTTCAATTTTTAAGATTGCAGTTTCCTCTTTATAGACTCCATCATTTGCAATTGTCTGATACATCTTTGATAAATCGGATAGAGTTACACCAACTTGCATATTTCCAAGGGCTAAGGATTCTAAATTTTCATCATGCTTTTTTTTATTTTCACTTCTTCTTATAAAATAATCTTTATTTTCATCATTGCTATCTATTATTCCAAAAGTTTTTAAAACTTCAATTGCTTTATTTTTTCCCAACTCATTTAAGACTTCTGCAGCAATTACGTTGGAAGAGTTTTCCATTGCAAGCCTCATTGTCATAAGTCCCTTGAAGGAATCGTAATAATTATGTGGCCAAAACATTCCATCGTAGGTGGTTGGCACGTCATCGTAGACATCGCCGAGAGTTTTTCCGTTTTCAAGTGCAGGAAGATAAACTGTAAAAGGAGTGATTGCACTGCCAGGTTGTCTATAAGAATCTGTTGCACGATTTAAAATCTTTGCATTTTTTGTACGAACATCAAGTCCACCTATTATACCTTCGACAAATCCACTTTCATTGTTTACAGCAATCATTGCAGATTGAGGTTGCATCACTGGATTTGGATTAAAGTCGAAATATTTATTTGAAATAATTAAATTTTCATTTTCGATTTTATAGAAATCGGGGACATTTTTTAAATAAGCACCGTCAATAATTAAATAATTATTTTTTAGTTCTGCTGAACCCTTTTCAATTTTTAAAGGGCCAATTTCGTAGGTATTTAAGATTTTATCCTCATCAATTGTGAAAGCATCAATGATGTCTATTTTTTGACCTATTTCTTTAAAAAAACTATTTTTTATTTTCAAATCTCCATGGGAAGATATATTGTAAGAAGATTTTGGAATAACTAGATTAAAGTTTTCATCAAAAATATTATTTCTTGCAAAATATAAAATTTCGTCTTTATATATAATATTGCCACTTTCGTCAAAAGTTAAATTCAACATTTTACTTCCGCCAGCAGAAGATTTCGTAATCAAAAAATTTTTAAAGTTTTCATATTTATCTTCTAAATTTTTTTGGATTTCTTTGTCAATTGTGGAGTAAACTTTGTATCCACCTGTAAATAATTTGTGTTCCCCTTCTTCGAGAGTTGTTTTATAAAAGTCGGCTAAGTACTTTGACGCTTCCTTTTTTATGTAGTCAGTAGAGTAGGTACTCATAGTGTGATTTTTAAAATTGCGAGGATTGATTGCACTTACAATGTCATAATTTTTTGCACGTTCATATTCTTTGTCGTCAATATAACCAAGCTCGTGCATTCTCATCAAAACTATTTTTTGTCTATCAAAGGCGTCTTTATTTAAGACCATATAATAATCTTTTCCATCAATTTCTCTTGTTCCAATTATTTTAAAATCATCTTTTAAATACTCACAAGGCACAGATTTAAAGGGCGAATAATTTGCTGGAGATTTTGGTATTCCTGCAAGGAGTGCAGATTCTGCAATATTTAAATCAACTGCATCTTTGGAAAAATAAGTTTGTGCTGCTGCCTCAATGCCATAAGCACCTTGTCCCAAATTAATTCTATTTAAATAAGCTTCCAAAATTTCATCTTTGTTTAAAACATCTTCTACACGAAGAGATAAATAGGCTTCTTGAATTTTTCTGCCAAAAGTCTTTTGATTTGTGAGATATACTGATCGAACAAGCTGTTGAGTTATAGTAGATCCACCACGAATTAGAGAGTGTGATTTTATATTTGCAGCAACAGAAGATGCTATGCCAATTGGGTCTAGTCCCTTGTGCTTGTAAAATCTGTGGTCTTCAATTGCAATAAAAGAATTTTTTACATTATCAGGTATGTCATAAATATTTATTAAAGTTCTGTATTCAAGTGATTCAACTTTTTCAATTAAATTGCCATCTTTAGAATAAATATAAGAACTTTGATTAAAGGAAGAACTTAAATTATTTAAATCTGTGGCAGGAGTTTTTGAAATTATTGAAACAACTATTGCAGAAAAAAGTGAAACAATTAGAACAAAAACTGAAAGTATAATTAAAAGGATAATTTTAATTTTTTGATTTTTATCTAAATTTTTAAAATTAAATTTTTTAGTTTTATTTATTTTAATTTTTTTATTTGCATTAGTTTTCATAAGGACTCCTTTTTTTAATTATATCATTTTAATACGCTAATTACTATTATTGGAACTTATATTAGAAAGTCTATTTATTTTAAAAGTTGAGAATAATAATTTTGTAAAATTTTAAATGATAAGTTGTAAAATTAAATGGGACACGAATAAAAAATAAAAGAGTAAAAATTTTTTATGTAGTATAATGTAATTATGGATAATGTTTATTTAGAGAATTTAAATTCAAATAAAAAGTTAGAAAAGGTTATAATTGTTGGCACAAATATTGGTGCTTACCCTCACAGCCTTGAAACTTCTATGAAGGAGTTATCTGATCTTGTATATGCTGATGGAGCAGAGGTTGTGGGAGAAGTCACGCAAAACATTTTAAAATTTAATCCAAAATATTTAATTGGAGCAGGTAAAGTTGATGAAATAAAAGAAATGGCAAAACTTTTGGAAGTTGATGCCATTGTTTTTAACGATGAACTCTCAGGAATTCAAGTTAGAAATTTAGAGAAGAGAATAAAGAAAAAAGTAATTGATAGGACAAACTTAATCTTAGATATTTTTGGACTTCGTGCAACTACTTATGAAGCAAAACTTCAAGTTGAGCTTGCAAGGCTTGAATATCAAATGCCTAGACTTCTTGGCATTGATGGTTGGTCTAGAACTGGTGGTGGAATTGGGACTAGAGGGCCTGGTGAACAAATAATTGAAACTGATAGAAGAAGACTTAAAAGAGAAATAGACAAAATAAAAGAGAAACTTGAAAAAGCAAAAAAAACTAGGGACACAACTAGAACTAGAAGACTTGAAAATAATATTCCAATTGTATCCCTTGTAGGATACACAAATGCAGGTAAGTCCACGATTTTAAATAGATTAAAAGAAGAAGAGTCTGGAGAAGTTTCTGTAAAAAATATGCTATTTGAAACTCTTGATCCAAGTTCTAGAAAGGCAAGGCTTTTGTCTGGTCGTGAATTTATAATTTCTGATACAGTTGGTTTTGTTTCAAAACTTCCTACAAAAATTGTGGAGGCTTTTAAGTCAACTCTTGAGGAGATAAAATATTCTGATTTAATTTTGCACGTAATTGATGCATCAAGTGAAGATTTGGAAATTCAATACAAGACAACTATGTCAATTTTAAAAGAAATTGATGTATTGGACAAAAATATTATTACAGTTTTTAATAAAGTGGACAAGGTAAATATTGAAGATATAAATCTTCCTCTAAAAGTTTTGCCAGATAAAAAAGTTTATATATCTGCGAAAAACGATGAAAATATGGACAGTCTTCTTAAAATTATTGAAGACAATTTAGAGGAAAGATATTTTGATGTAAAATTAAAATTTCCTTATGACGACACAGAGATTCTCTACAAGCTAGTTGATAAATTTGAACAAGCTCCAATTTATGAAGATGATGGCATTTATTTAAATTTAAAACTTCACGAGAAGGAATATGAAAAAGTAAAGGATTATGAAGTAAATGTATAATTCAATTTTAAAAAGTGGGAAATCTGAAATAGAAATAAAAAAATCTATTTTCATTGGACGAGCTTTTTTTGTGAAAAGTGAAGAAGAAGCTCTTGAAATTTTAAAAAATGTAAAGGAAGAAGAGAACTCTGCCACGCACAATTGTCATGCCTATATTATTGGAGAAGATGGACTAACTCAGAGATATTCCGATGACGGTGAGCCAAGTGGCACAGCTGGAGTTCCCATGCTTGAAGTCTTAAAAAAGGAAGATATGAGAAATGTCATTGTGATTGTAACTCGTTACTTTGGTGGAACAAAACTTGGTGCAGGCGGGCTTGTTCGTGCTTACACAGATGCAGTTGTAAAGGCAATTGACGATGCAAAAAGAGTAGTGAGGAAAAATTTCACTAGAACAAAAATTATTTACGATTACACCTTTCATGGAGCGATTATAAATTTACTTGCCAATGAAAATTTTAAAATTATCGAAGAAAATTACACAGATAAAGTTGAAATTACAATTGATATTGGCGAAGACAAAAGTATTTTAAATAAAATTAAAGATTTAACAAGTGCAAATTTTGAAAGTGAAGGCTTAGAGGAAATTGAACTTCCTACAATTGACGGAAAAATTATTTATTAAAATATTTAGGAGATATTATGGATTATAAAAAAGTTACAGAAGATTTAGTAAAATGGGTAGGAGATTATGCAAAAAAAATTGGTGCAAAAGGATTTATCTTTGGACTTTCTGGTGGAATTGATTCAGCAGTAATTGCTGCAATCTCAAAAAGGATTTTCCCAGAAAATTCTCTTGGACTTATTATGCCTTGCGATAGTATAAATGAAGATAGAGAGGATGCGTTAAAAGTTGCTAAAGAAATAAACCTAGAAACAAAGACAATTGATTTAACAAGTACTTTTGATGAACTTATGAAAGCATCTTTTATTTCAGGAAATAGAATGGCAAAATCAAATATAAAACCAAGACTTAGAATGACAACACTTTATTATTATGCACAAGACCTTGGTTACTTAGTCCTTGGACCATCAAATGGAAGCGAAATGTATCTTGGTTATTCTACAAAATATGGAGATTCTGGTGCAGACTTAATGCCAATTGCAAATATTTTAAAGACCGACATTTTTAAAATAGCAAAAGAACTTGGACTCCCAGAATTTATAATAAATAAAAAGCCATCAGCAGGACTTTGGCTTGGACAAACTGACGAAGATGAAATGGGGTTTACTTATGAAGTTCTTGATGCCTACATCAGGGGAGAAAAAATTCCAGAGCCTGAAATAAAAGAAAAGATAGACAAGATGCACAAAAACTCAGAACATAAGAGAAAATTGGCTCCAAGGTTTAAGCTTAAATAAAAAAATTTACAAAAAAATTACTACTATTTTAATGCGATTTTGCTTAAATATTATATTGATTAATTAATAAGAATGATATGCAGAAAGAATAGTTATGGAACATTGGCCGAGAGTTTCTTGGACTCAAAAATTATGGACATTTAATTTTAGAGATACAAGCAGTCCTATCTATTCCAAGTTGGATTTCGGGTGGTAAATATAAGTATAAAATATTTTTATTCAGATTCAAATAGAAACGAATTAATAGGAGTAAAAAATTATTGTGATTGTTAATGAGAAAAATATTTAAAAACTTTAGCTTTTTAGTTTTATTGATGCTAATATCTAATATTTATTATTTTTATAAAAATAGTTTTTTGAATATAAACCTAATAAAACAGGATATTTTTATGCTGTTAGTATATGTTATATTTTCACTATTTTTATATAAATTTAAAAGATAGATGATTCTAAAAATAATGTCATACTTATTAATTTGATTAAAAAAGAATCATAATATTTTTATTGACGCTAAGGAATTTGTTAATATAATTTATTTGAAAGCAGGTATAGTTTTAGGAGGATAAAATGAAAAAGTTTATAGTTCCAACAATTGTATTGGGTTGTGTTTTACTTACAGTTCCTGCATTTGCAAAAAATTCTGATACAGTTAATAATCAATATAGAGAACAAATCATAGAATGTACTAATAAGGAAGATAAAGAAATCACTCCTTATAGTATGGTTATTACTACAGGCTCTTACAGAGGAATTGAGTATGAAAAGTATTGTCAATTGACGAAAGGGAATGGAAGTAAAGTAAACTTTTGGATAAGAAACAATGGCAGGTACCCTGTTGTTATAAAAATTAATGGAGGAAATGCTGTTACTGTAAAAACAGGAGGACAAGGCTATACATCAACTTCAGTTGGAAGATTTAGTAAAGATTATAAGTTTACAGCTAGTTGTCCTCAAGGTGGAGATATAGATATAGACTTTAAAATTGTTCAAAAAGATTAATTAAAGTATAAGTTATAATAAATAGTAAAATATTATTGTTTTTTAGCGTGAAAATGATATACTTAAATAAAGTTAACTTAGTATATTGTAATAATTATTACACAAAAGGTTTAATGTAAAAGAGTTAAAAGTTTAGTAGGAAAACGCTATGAAGAGAAAAAATATTTTGGTTTTAACAACAGTTATTACTATTCTATTTTCTAGTTTTCCAATGCTTATTTTTGCTGAAGAAGAGTAGCTTGATAATAAAACATCCCAACAAGAATACGTAATTGAAAATGAAGAAAATTCAATTAAAGATTTAGAAAGAAAGAATGAATTAAGAAGTTCTACGATTGAACATGGTGATTTATATTTTGATGGAGGTCAAACTGAAGATATAGTTTATTCAGAAATTGGACAAACATATCAAGGGAAAAAATTAGGGCATGATTATAATGTAATGGCAATTGTTCATGTTGGTAGAAATAGATATTCTAGTGGTTGGAAAAAGAATTTTGCAAGAATAACTAAAGAGAGATCTTTTTGGGCAAATGAAACTGCATCCTATGATTATGAAAGATTATTTTAGAAAAAGGGTCATCTTTGATGACTCTTTTTCTCGTAAGAAGGTATAAAATGAAAAAATTCATAAGAGTATTTATTTTTTTACAAATTTGTTTGGCTATATATTTGTTCAATATATCATTCTTGGATATGTATGATAAAAATAATATTTTGCCTAATGATTATAATAAATATGAGATTGCTGACAATAGTGTTGAAAATAGAAAAATTTTATTTAATACTATAAGATCTAGTAATTATAATTTAATCACCCTAAAAAGTAATTATGAATATGACAATAAAAGTAGATATAAAATATTTTCATTAAAGGAAATTAACTATAAAAAGAAACCTTTGTCACAAAGTGTAGTTTATAGCTATGGAGTTTTGAATTACAATAGATGGCAGGATTCTACTAATACTTTTTATTCAAATTCAAGTATAAATGAACTCAATTCCATTTTGAAAGGGAAAGGGATTGAAATAAAAGAAGTAGATAAGGATTTAATCGATTATAGAATTGTTATTAAATATTTTGCGTTTAATATTATATTATTATTGGTAAATGTTCAATTGGTTTATTTAATTTATTTTTCTAATACATTAAAAAGAAATGGATTAAAAATGATGATGGGTTTTTCCAAAGGAAAAATAATCAAGGAGTTTTGGGAAGAAGTAATTAAAATATTTATAGTTAATATCTTTCTGATTTTTTTTGTATATGGAATGTATTTAACTATAAATTCTAAATTTAGTTTTAAATATTTTGCGTTTTTAAGTACATATTTATTAATATTAATATTGATTAATTCCATTTTAATTTATAATAGTACATTTATAATAAAATTTATAGACATTGAAAATATGATAAAAAACAAGCTATATACACGCAAATACAGTATATTTTTAAAGTTTTTAAAAGTATTAGTCATGTCTTTAGTTTTGATTTTTACAAATAATTTAAAAAATAGTATTTCTGAGATAAAAGAAAGCAATAAAGATTTATTAAGAAATCAGGAATTAGGGGATTATTACACATCCTATGGTCTTGATATAGAAGCTGATGATTACAGATTGGGAAACATAGAAATATACGATGGATACGATAAAAACATTAAAAGATTATTAAAAAATAATAAGAATTATTTAATTGACACTTCTAATTATGAAAATTATTTAGAATCTAAGGACAATAGATTTAGTTTTCTGGTGTGCAATTATGATTATTTTAAAAAGTTTGTAAAGTTAGATAGAGAAATAGATTATGATAAAAAAACTTTAGAAAATAAAATTTTAATTCCTCAATCTAATAATTATGAAAACAAAGAACAGGTGATTTCTAATTTAATCGACAGTATAGAAACAAATAAAAATTATAAAGCTTTAGATTTGAAATTGAAAAATGAGTATAAAAAAATTGGAAATATTGAAACTTTAGAAATCCCAAATGGAAATATTAAATTATTTTTGAATTCTTCAGGTATTAAGAATGCGAGTCTTCCAATAATCTATATAGATGATGGGAAATTGTCAGGAAGTTATTATATTAATTTATTTTCAAGACGAGGAATTTATTTTGAGGAAAATAATTTAGAAGATTTTATTCAGATGCTATCAAAATATAAATTAGAGAATTTATTAGTTGCACAAAATGCACTAAATCTATTTAGAGATGATATAGATAATCTTCAGTTGATAGTTAAAAGTGAGATATTGTTTATTGTTATTTTTAATATAAGTTTGATATTTATTATAATTGTTAGCAATTATGTAGATAATGAAGTAAATAAAATTAAATATGCAATTATGTATACTCTTGGTTTTTCGCATATAAAAATCTTAAGAAAAGAAATTTTTTTAATGTTGATTAGTTTTATTATTCTTATAACTTTATATTTTGTATTACAAATTTCCTTACCTATAATAGTCGCATATCTTTTGATTGATTTATTGACTTATATATCATTTTACAAAAAAGTAGTTTTTAAAAATATTGTTGACGTTATAAAAGGAGTTTAATATGGCATTAATTGAGATTGTAAATATGAATAAAAAGTTTAATGATAATTATCTTTTTAAAAATCTATCTTTAGAGATTGAAGAAGGTGAATTTATTGGACTTATAGGGTGCAGTGGAAGTGGCAAGACTACGCTTTTAAATATTATAGGTCTAATTAGCAAGCCTACTAGTGGTCAAGTTAATATTGCAAATAAGAAAAGCGTAAAAATAAATTCAAAAGATGCAATGCTATTAAGAAGATACAAAATAGGATATTTACTTCAAAACTATGGTTTAGTAGAGGATGAAAATGTTAAATGGAACTTAATGTTATCCTTAGAGTATAGCAAACTTTCTAGAAGGGAGAAAGAAGAGAAGATAGAAAGATATCTGGAAAGTTTTAACATGAAAGAGTCTTTAAATAAAATGATATTTGAGCTATCTGGAGGAGAACAGGAGAGGATATCTATTATTAAGTTGTTTTTAAAAAATAGCGATATAGTTATAGCTGATGAACCTACTACAGGTTTGGACGATAAGAATATAAATATTGTAATGGATTATTTGAAAGAACTAAATAGACATGGTAAAACAATTATAATGGTAACACATGATAGTAGTTTGTATAAATATTTTTCTAGAATTATAAATGTTGATGAAATCAATTGTAAAAATAATTAATAGTCCAAGGACATCAAGTAATTTGAAATATTATAAAATTTTTCTTAATTCAATTTCATTTTACAATTAACCTCCCTAAAAAATTTTTTGGGAAATTAAAAAAAGTATTGACTTTATTTTGATACTAGAATATAATCATCTTAATTTAATAAAAGCGTTGATAGAGAAAAAAGAATTTTTGATGATTTAAGAGAGTTGTCGTTTGGTGCGAGGCAATACACAAAAATTTAATATACACTCTAAAGCTTATTTGTTGAAATTAGTAGGCAAGTACGGAAGCCACCGTTAACTAAGGCTAGAGGTTGTTGGACCTTAAAGTGAGGTAATCTTTTTGATTATAAAATCGGGTGGTACCGCGAAGTCAGTCTTTCGTCCCAATGTGGATGAAAGACTTTTTTTATTTTATGGAGGTTTTTATGAAATTTAGGAAAGCTTTTATTTTAGTTTTATTGTCAATTTTTTTAATATCTTGTGGAAGTGATGCCAAGAAAGAAAATGGAAGTGAAGAAAAAGTTTCAAAGACAGAAAAAGTTCAAAGGTCAAAAAAAATCGGTGTCGTTCAAATTGCAGACCACATTGCACTTGAAAGGGCAAGGAAAGGTTTTGAAGATGAAATAAAAAAGAAAAGTCCAGATGTAGAAATTATTTCGAAAAATGCAAATGGAGATCTTTCTGTTGTTCCATCAATTATAAAATCTTTTAAAGACAAAGATGTTGATTTAATTTATGCAATTGCAACGCCAGCTGCACAAGGTGCAAAAAATGGTGTAAAAGATATTCCAATTATTTTTAACGCAGTGACTGACCCAGAAAGTGCAGATCTTGTTAAAAATTTGGAAGAACCAGAAGAAAATGTAACTGGTGTAAGTGATTATTTTTCAATAAAGGCACAACTTGAAGAGATAATAAGTATTTTTCCAGATATAAAAACTGTTGGAGTTATGTTTTCTACTAACGAGGCAAATTCAAAATTTCAAGTTGAAGAACTTAAAAAAGCTGCAATTGAATTTGATTTAGATGTCGCTGAAGTTGGAGTAAATAACATTAATGATGTTTCGACTGCAATAAAGGCACTTGAACCAAAAATGGATATTTTTATGGCGATTACAGATAACACAGTTTCATCTGCATCGACAATTATCGCTGAAAGTTTAAAAACTGCAAAAATTCCATCCTTTGCATCAGAAGAAGGCCCAGTAGAAAATGGAATTTTAATGAGTGCTGGAGTTGATTATTTAGATCTTGGAAAAAAGGCAGCAGAAATGGCAAGTGAAGTTATAGATGGGAAAAAAGTTTCTGAAGTTCCAGTTTTATTTTCAACAGATACAAGAAAAGTTGTTAACAAGAAAACTGCTGAGGCTCTTGGACTTGATGATGACAATAATTTAATGGATGATGCAAAAGTTGTCGAGTAGATAATTTTAGTTTTAGGAGGAAGAAAGTTGAATTCAGTAATAATTGAATCTATTGTAATGGGACTTATATTTTCTGTTTTGACAATAGGAGTAGTAATAACATTTAAAATTTTAGATTTTCCAGATATGTCTGTTGAGGGGACATTTCCCCTTGGTGCTTTTGCCTTTGCAAAGATGATTACACTTGAAATGAATCCTATAATTGCAATGGTATTTTCATTTTTGGCAGGTGGTGTAGGTGGATATATAACTTATATTTTGTTTAGAAAAGTTAAAATTGAGTCGATTCTTGCGGGAATTTTAACAATGACTTTTTTATATTCAGTTAATCTTAGGATTACAGGTACGCCTAATATTACATTTTTTGATTATAAAACTGTATTTCAACTTTTTGAAAGTGTTCCAAAAATATTAATTTTAATTGTAATTGTTTTAATAATAAAATTTGTACTTGATTGGTTTTTAAAAACTGAAAAGGGATATTTGCTTCTTGCGACAGGGGATAATGAAACTCTTGTAAAATCTCTTGGCAAGAATCCAGACAAGTACATTGCAATTGGTCTTGTGATTTCAAATGGACTTTCTGCACTTGCAGGAGCACTTATGGCACAATCAAATGGATATGCAGATATAACTATGGGACAATCAATAATTGTTTCTGCACTTGCATCAATAATTATTGGAGATGCTTTTTTAAAAAATGCAAAATTTTTAAACAGAACGACAAGGGCAATTATTGGAGCGATTATTTATAGAATAATTTATGGAATTGCCCTTTACATGGGACTTGCTCCAAGCGATTTAAAGGGAGTAACAGCAGTTATAGTTGTAGCATTCATAGTTTATAACAATGTTTCATTAAAAAGATTATCTACATTAAAAGAAAAGAGAGAAGAAAATGTTAAAAATTAAAAATTTATCAAAGACATTTTACAAGGGAATGGAAGAAGAAAATAAAGTATTTGATAATTTTTCCCTTGAAATTGAAGAAAATAAATGTGTGGCAATTTTAGGACCAAATGGTTGTGGCAAGTCTACACTATTTAATATGATAAGTGGTTCACTAAATCCAGACTCAGGAGAAATTATCTTGGACAATGTGGATATTGCAAAATTATCTGAAGATGAAAGAGCTATTGACATTGGAAAAGTAAATCAAGATCCATCAAAGGGAGTTTGTCAAAGTTTAAACATCTTGGAAAATATGTCAATGGCTTTAAAAAAGGGAAGTGAATTTACTTTCAGAAGATTAATTGACAAGAAAAATAATGAAGATATAATAAAAAAATTAAAGAGTATAGATCTTGGACTTGAGAATAAATTAAAGACACAAGTAAAGTTTTTATCAGGTGGACAAAGACAATCACTTTCACTTTTAATGGCTACAGTAAAAAAACCAAAAATTTTGTTGCTTGATGAGCACACAGCTGCACTTGATCCAAAAACGTCAAATATTATAATGGATAAGACAAAAGACCTTATAAAAAAAGAAAAGATTACAACACTTATGATCACTCATAATTTAAAAAATGCCATAGAATATTCTGACAGAATTATAATGCTAAATAAAGGCGAAGTAGTTTTGGATATAAAACCAAGTGAAGTCACAGAAGAAGAATTAAATAGAATTTACAATGAAAAAATATAAAGGGATAAAATTTGATATATTATATGAAAGGGGATATAATCAAATTGTAGGGAAAATGTTTTTCGATTAAGTAGGTCTATTTATGTTTAAAGAAAAAGTTTCTAAAGTAATATTAAGTTTATTAGTTTTATCAATACTTCTAACAAGTGTTTTTGCAGGTGATTTTTTTAGTGAAGGTAATAAATTACCTTTTGATGGAGAAAGACTTTTTAATAATCCATTTACTTATTCTTATGAATATGACGATATGAGATTGACACATTCAGAACATTTTAATCAAGCTCAAGCACATGATAGAGATAAATGGGTTGATGCAATTACCGTAGGATTGGTGTGTAATGGATACACAATGCCTATAGGAGCTATAATTGGAATTTATAATGCATTCGATGGTTCACATAAAAATCCTGGAACTTTAAAAATTTGGACTGGAGAAAAAAGACAAATAGCAACTTCAAAAATCACAGGTGAGTCTCATGTAGTCAATAAATGGTTTAATTATAAAATAGTTTATATAGGGGAAGATGGAAGTACTTTATTAAATAAGAGTGGAACTGTTCACGAAAGGTAGTTTTTTAGTATGTTTGATGAAATATATAAAGAAATAAAGCATCCCTACACAGAAAAGAATTTGTCGTACAAAATATTTAAATATGCACGTGGTGAAATGATAGGGATTTATATTATAATGTTTATTTATAATTTAATATCCTTCAGATTTAAATTAATTGGAAATATGAGTAAATATATTGCAGTACTAGAAATGCAACAAAATTTAAATTTAATTTTAGGATCTCTTATATTTATATGTTTTCTTATAAGTATAATATTTAGAAAGAAACTATAAATTAATATTAGGAATAGTGCTTAGTATAAAAATAAAAAATAAGCCTACTAAATTGAACTGACCTCCGTGAGTTGGACTAAAAAACCAACTTACGGAGGTCAGTTCATATTGTGAGCTAGGTCTTTTTAAAATTAGTATTTAAGTTCTTTGTTGTTATAAATTGAATAAGTTAACACAATCATTAGAACAAAGATAAAAATATTTACTCCTATTGCAATTAAATTAATATTTCCGCTTATAAAGCTAAAAGGTTTAAAGGCTTCGTTAGTGAAGAAGTTGACAACATAGCCAAACATATTGCCCACTACTTTTCCGACTATTGTTATTAAAATTATTAGCAATACAAAAAGCACAGATACTGCATCTTGATGTATGGAGTTTTTGGACATGGAAGAGAAGAAATATCCTATTGACATAAATACTAGTCCACTTCCAAGAAGTCCAACAAAAATTTTTACAACTGATTCGAAAATATCAAAGCTTGTAATGTTTAGAGCATCACCGCTTCCAATGCCAATTGAATTAATACCCATTACAAGCCCAGTTGTTGCAAGAGCCATTATAATTAAGAATAAAAGATAAATTACAATATTTGCTGCAAATTTTCCTGTTACAATTTCTGACTTTGAAATTGGATTTGAGTAAATATATTCAATGTTTCCACTATTTTGTTCCTTTGCAAGAGAGTTTGCACCAAGTTGCATTGCAAGAATAAAAATCAACACTGCAAGATAGTGATAAACAAGAGCGATGTAGTCGCCAACATTTACAATATCCATTCCGTCATAAAAACCTAAAATATTTCTTGTGGGTTCATTAAAAGATCCTACCACAGAATTAAAAAGTGAGTTCATTTGTGATTCTGCAAGGAAAGGATAAAAGGCAAGCATTAGCCCAAGTAAAATTATAAGGACTATTGCCCAAGCAATCATCTTCCCAAAATTTGATTTAAATTCCATATTAAATATCATTTTCATCCTCCTTTAGCTCTGTATCCTCTGTTTCGTTAAAGACACCACTATCAGAAGTTTTAAAAATAATAGTTTCCTCATTTTTATTTTCTTCTACATCTTTATCTTTTATTTTATGTTCATCATCCACAAAAAGATTGGTCTTTGTGTTGTGAATTTCGTCTTTTTCAGATGTGGATGGTATTATACCATCAACTTCATTAAAATTATTTTCTGATTTTGAAGCTTTTATTGTATTTTCATCCATACCATTAATTGTAGAAGTTTCAACTGTATCTTTAGAAGAGTGATTTATTATTTCTGTTTTGTTTTCTTTTATTAAATTTTCTTCTTCTACAGTTTTTTCCCTTCTAGGGATATTTGCATTTTCACCTTTATAATAAGCATTGACTTTATCATCTAGTTGTGCGTCTTCAAGTACATAATTTTCCAAGGCTTCCTCGTATATAACTTTTGAAAGTTCAGGGAGAGGCCCATCAAAGTATAGAATAGTTTCATCTTCTTCATCTTTAATAATTCTTGCACCGATTGATGTAAAATAATTTAAATTTCCTCTAAAGGAATCAATTTTTAAAACTTTGTCGCCGGCCACTTTTACATTATTATATTCAATCTCTTGAATTTTTCCATCAGATAGGTAAGCAATTCTTGCGGAATATTTTTTAGCTTGTCTAAGAGAGTTTGAAAGTAAAAGAACAGTTAAATTTTCAGTTTCATTTAATTTTTTTAGATGTGAAAAAAGTCTGTCTATATCCTTTTCTTCTAAGAATTTTGAAGGATTATCTAAAACTAAAAGTCTTGGCTTAGTTATTAGTGCATTTAAAATAGCTAAAATTTTTCTTTCTCTATCTCTTAAATCGCAAACTCTAATATTACTGTTAAATTCAAAATAGTCACTTAGTACGTCGATGTCCTCTGTGTTTGTTAGATTATGCACTTTTAGCGTTTTTTTGAGAAGATTATATGATTTTATTTTTGAGTCAAAAATCATTTCTTCTGGTACAAAAGACACGCTTTCTTTTATTTCTTTTGATTCTTTAAATGAATCCATATCATAAACCTTAATAGTACCACTACTAGGTTTTAAGTATCCCATAATAATTCTTGCAAGAGTTGTCTTCCCAGAATCTTCCGTCCCAAGTAGAGAGAAAAATTCTCCGTCTAAAATTTCTAAATTTAAATTTGATAAAACTTTTTCTTTTCCCTTGCCTTTTGTCAGGTCATTTATGACGATGGCACTCATCCCATTCACCTCTTTATATAATTAGTAAATTCATTATACAATAAAAAATATTTAATTGGAAGTTTTCCCTATTCTTTTGACAAAATTTAAGAATTAAATAATTATAAAAGTGTATAGTTTATTTTTCACGTTTATAAAAATAAAATTTTCGGCGAAATAAAATTAATTATAAAAACTTTAAAGGCAGAAAATAAATGACTTATTAGAAGTTCTTGTGATATAATTTTATTTTGAAATGGAGGTTTTCTAATGAAACTTGGAATTGTTGGACTTCCCAATGTTGGGAAATCTACTTTATTTAATGCTCTTACAAGTGCTGGTGCAGAAGCTGCAAATTATCCTTTTGCAACTATTGAGCCAAATGTTGGCGTTGTAAATGTGCCTGATGAGCGTTTAGATGTTTTGGCAAAACTTAGTAATTCAGAAAAAGTTGTTCACACTAATATAGAGTTTTATGATATAGCAGGACTTGTTAAAGGAGCAAGTAAGGGCGAAGGGCTTGGAAATCAATTTCTTTCTAATATCCGTGAAGTTGATGCAATAGTTCATGTTGTTAGATGTTTTGATGACGAAAATATTATTCATGTCGATGGTTCTATTGATCCAATACGTGATATTGAAAATATAAATTTAGAGCTTATTTTTTCAGACCTTGAGCAAGTTGAAAATAGATATGGAAAAGTTGTAAAAAAATCTAGGGCAGAAAAATCTCTTGCTAAGGAAAGAGATTTACTTGAGAAAATAAAAACGGCTCTTGAAGAAGGAAAATCTGCAAGAGAAGTTGAAATTGATGAGGAAGAAGAAAAAATCATAAAAAATTATGCTCTTTTAAGTGCAAAGCCTGTCATATATGTCTGCAATGTAGCTGAAGAAGAACTTTCTAATGATGATAATGAATATGTGAAAAAAGTTAGGGAATATGCAGAAAATGCTGGCGACGAAGTTGTCGTAATTTCTGCAGAAATTGAAGCTGAAATTGCATCTTTAGATGAAGATGAGAAAGAACTTTTCTTAGAGGAGCTTGGTCTTGATTCATCTGGTCTTGATAAATTGATTAAGTCAAGTTACAAACTTTTAGGTCTTATTTCTTTTCTTACAACTGGCGAAATGGAAACGAGAGCTTGGACAATTAAAAGAGGATCTAAAGCTCCAACTGCTGCTGGAAAAATTCACACAGATATGGAGAGAGGATTTATTAAAGCAGATACTGTAAGTTACAAAGATCTTGTTGATTCTGGCTCAGTGGCTGCGGCAAGGGAAAAAGGACTTATAAGAAGTGAAGGCAAAGATTATATTGTTGAAGATGGTGATGTAATTGTCTTTAAGTTTAATGTATAGGTGATTTCGTGATAAAAATAGTTTCTATGGATTTAGACGAAACTCTTCTAAATTCAGACAAAGTTATGACAAAAAGTTTTTATAATTTTGTCGACAAATTAAAATCAAATAATATAATTCCTGTGGTTGCAACGGGAAGAGAATATTATTCTGCTCATAAATTTGTAGGAGATGTAGATATTGATCTTATTTGTAACAATGGAAATGTCATAAAAGACAATTTAACTGGAAAAGTTGAATATGTGAATCCAATTAATGAGGAAGATTTAAAAAGCGTTATGGCTTTTGATGACAATAAAAATATTTATACATCTCTTCACATTGCAACTGACAACGAAATTGATTTAGTTTATAAGAGAAAAAATTTTGAAAATTTTGAAGGAACTTATATTGACGCTTTTAGAAATAGAAATTTAGCTCTAGACGATTTTAATAAATTAGAAGGAAAGCCTCTATCAATTGTATTTGCAGGCAGTCACGATGATTTAGTTGAACTTAGAAATAGAATGAAAAAAGAAATTTCTGATAGATTCAATTTTCATATTATGAGAATAAGAAGAGAGCCAAAGTGGATGCTCGAAGTTCTTCAAAAAAATGGCGACAAGTTTTATGGGATAAAAAAATATGCGGAAAATAGAAATATTAATTTAGATAAAGTGGCTGCAATTGGAGATGATTCTAACGACATTATGCTTATTAAAAATGTTGGTCTTGGTATTGCTATGAAAAATAGTGTAGATTCTCTTAAAGATGTAGCAGATGTAATTTCTGACTTTGACAACAATAATGATGGAGCAATAAAAATTTTGAACAAGGTTATATTTGGTGGTTAAATGAATATTAATTGGTACCCTGGTCATATGAAAAAGACCATAGAGGACATAGAAAAGAAATTAAAACTTGTTGATTTTGTTATTGAGATAATTGATTCGAGAATTCCTTATTCAAGTAGAAATCCTCTCTTTGATGAACTCTTAAAAAATAAAAAAAGACTTTTAATTTTTAATAAATCAGATTTGTCCGATCCTAAATTAAATGAAGAGTGGATGAAAAAATTAACTGATGAAAATAATTTTGCAATTTCTTATAATGCAACAAAACCCAATGTAAATATTGTTGTAAAAAAGGCAGAAGATTTAATGAGCGAGGAAATAAAAAAATATGAAGAAAAAGGGCTAAAAAAGGGGCCACTTCGTGCTATGATTGTGGGAATACCAAATTCTGGTAAATCTACTTTTATTAATTCTATATCAGGCACAAAATCTGCAAAAACTGGAAATAGACCAGGAGTTACAAAAACTAATCAGTGGATAAAAATTCATCCAAAACTTCATCTTTTAGATACTCCAGGAGTTTTGTGGCCAAAGTTCGAAGAAAATGTTGGCCTAAATCTTGCTTTTACTGGTGCAATTAAAGATGAAATTATGGATAGAGAAACTCTTGCACTTAAATTAATAGAGAAACTTGTAAAAATTGATTCAACTTTAATAGAAAATAGATATAATTTAAAAAATATAAAAGAACTTTCTTCAATAGAAATAATGGACGAAATTGGTAAGAGAAGAGGAGCTCTTATGCGAGGTGGATTTATTGATTACGAAAAAGTTTCTGGAATTATTTTAGATGAGTTTAGAAAGGGTCTAATGGGAAAGGTCACATTGGAGGGGCCAAATGAATTTTGAAAAATTTGAATATGATTATTATAAAAAGGGATATAAAAATATTTGTGGAATAGATGAGGTTGGAAGAGGGTGCCTTTTTGGAGATGTAGTATCTTGTGCAATAATTATGCCAAAGGGTGATTACATTGAAGGAGTTAATGATTCTAAAAAGTTGACTCCAAAAAAGAGAGAAGAGCTCTATACAAAAATTTTAGAAAGTTGTGTTGCCGTTGGAATTGGAAGGGCGGATGCAGACATAATTGACAAAGTAAATATAAAAATGGCAACACATATTTCAATGATCAATGCTCTTGAAAATTTAAAAGATAGTGAAGGGAAAAAAGTGGAAGCTGATTGTGTTTTAATAGATGCAGAAACTATTAAGACTGGTATTTTTCAAAAAGCAATTATTAAAGGAGATGAAAGTTGTTATTCCATTGCTTGTGCATCTATTATTGCAAAAGTTTATAGAGATAATCTTTGTAAAAGATGGGCAGAAAAATATCCCAATTATGGAATTGAAAAACACAAAGGCTATGCTACAAAATATCACAGGGAAGCTTTAAAAACTTATGGACCAAGCGATATGCACAGAAAAACTTTTTTAAAAAATATAAAATTATGGTAGGACACAATTTATATTTTGGTAATCGTGGAGAGGATATTGCCACAAAATTTTTGGAGAAAAAAGGTTACATAATATTAGAGAGAAATTATAGAGCGCTTGGAACTGAAATAGATATTATTGCAAGAGATAAAGATGAAATAGTATTTGTTGAAGTTAAATCAAGAAATTCTAGAAAATATGGGGATGCTTATGAAGCAGTGACTGAATTTAAAATGAAAAATATAATACAGACTGCTACTGCATATATTATGGAAAAATCTCTCTTCGATATAATGGTTCGATTTGACATTATAGAAATTTATTTTAATGAAAAAGAAATAAATCACATAGAATCTGCATTTATACTTTCTTAAACTAGGTTAAGCCTAGTTTTTTTATTTTTGGAAATTTATTTGAAAATTAAAAAACTTGTGTTATTATAGTTAATAGAAAAAACATAGTAATTTTGTATGAATTATTTTTTATAAATGGAGGAAGTATGACAGAGTTATTAAGAGTAGAGAATTTAAGTGCAGGCGTTGAAGATAAAGAGATTTTAAAAAATATAAATTTAAAAATTAATTATGGAGAAGTTCATGTAATTATGGGTCCAAATGGGTCTGGAAAATCCACGCTTGCCAATGTAATAATGGATAATCCCGTTTACAATGTGACAAGTGGAAAAATATTTTTAGATGGTGAAGATATAACAGATCTTTCAACGGACAAGAGAGCTAATAAAGGGCTTTTTATGTCTTTTCAAACTCCAGAGGAAGTGCCAGGGATTTCAGTTGAAAATTTTATAAGAACGGCTAAATCCTTAAAAGAAGATAAAAATATTTCAATTTTAAAATTTAAAAAGCAAATTAAAGAAGAGATGGAAGAATTAAAAATGGATTCTTCTTACGCAGAGAGATATTTAAATGTTGGATTTTCTGGTGGAGAAAAGAAGAAGAATGAGATTCTTCAAATGCTCATGCTAGATCCAAAACTTGCAATTTTAGATGAAACTGATTCAGGACTTGATGTTGATGCTACAAGAATAGTATCAAATGGAATTGAAAGATTTTTAGATAAAGATAATGCAGTTTTAATTATTACTCACCACAAAGAGCTTATAGATAATATAAAACCTGATTTTGTTCATGTAATTTTAGATGGACAAATTGTAAAAGAAGGGGACGCTTCTCTAATAGATAAAATCGAAGAAGAAGGATTTAATTGGATAAGAGAAGAGGTGAAATAATTGACTAAAAAAGAAAAAACTTATTTAGAAGAAATGGATCGTGGTGTCTATGACATCAAAAATAAATTCACTTATAAATCAAAAACTGAAAAGGGACTTACAGAAGATATTGTAAGACAAATTTCAAAGGAAAAAGAAGAGCCAGCGTGGATGTTGGAGAGCAGGTTAAAAGCTCTTAAAATTTTTAATGAAAAAGAAAATCCAAAATGGGGTCCAGATATTTCTGAAGTTGATATGAATGAAATTACAACTTATATTAGGCCTGATGCTGAAATGTCAGACGATTGGAAAAATGTCCCTGATGATATAAGAGATACTTTTGATAAACTTGGAATACCTGAAGCTGAAAAAGAAGCGATGCTATCTGGTGTTGGTGCACAATATGATTCAGAAATTGTATATCACAATGTTCAAAAATATCTTTCAGATCAAGGAGTAATTTATACAGATTTTGAAACTGGTTTAAAAAAATATCCTGAAATTGTAAAAAAATATTTTAGCAAATGTATTAAGCCATCTCTTCACAAATATGCAGCACTTCATTATGCTGTTTGGAGTGGAGGATCTTTTGTATATGTTCCTAAAGGAGTAAATGTTGATATACCTCTTCAATCTTATTTTAGATTAAATGCTCCAGGAGCAGGTCAATTTGAACACACTCTTATTATTGTGGAAGATGGAGCATATTGTCATTTTATAGAAGGTTGTTCTGCTCCAAAATACAATGTAATTAATTTACACGCAGGAGCTGTTGAACTTTTTGTGGGAGAAGGTGCAACTCTAAGATATTCGACAATAGAAAACTGGTCAAGAAATATGTATAACTTAAATACTAAAAGAGCAATTGTAGAAAAAGATGGAAAGATTGAATGGGTTTCTGGATCTTTTGGATCAAAAGTTTCAATGCTCTATCCTGGTTCAATTCTTGTTGGAGAAAATGCAAGCAGTGAGTTCACAGGGATTTCCTTTGCAGGAGAAGGACAAAATCTTGACACAGGTGCACAAGTTATTCACGCTGCTCCAAATACAAAATCAACTATAAACACAAAATCAATTTCAAAAAGTGGAGGAATTGCAATTTATAGAGGACTTGTTGATATAAAAGAAAATGCAGTGGGAGCAAAAAATTCAACATCTTGTGAGTCCCTAATGCTTGACAATATATCTAGGTCAGATACTATTCCTACAATAAAGATTGAAAACAACGACATAGATATTGGGCACGAAGCAAAAATTGGAAGAATTAGTGATTCTGTAATTTTTTATTTGATGTCAAGGGGAATTTCTGAACAAGAGGCAAAAGAAATGGTAGTTAGAGGATTTGCAGAGCCAATTGCAAAGGAACTTCCTATGGAATATGCAGTTGAGATGAATAATTTAATTAATCTTGAACTTGTAGGATCAATTGGGTAGGTGAAACATGACAAATATTATTGGAAATGAAATTGCTTTTAAAACTTTTAGTTATTTAAAAGTAAATGAAACTGAAATAAAAATTCCAGAAATAAAGGGAAAATCATATAAAGAAGCTGGAGAAAAAAATCCAAATGAAATTTCTGAATTTGAAAATATAAAATATGGAATTTCAAATGAAGTGCTAGAGTTAAATAGAAAATATTTAAATTATTATAATTTATATAAAACTTCTTTAGAGGAAGAGAAAGAAGATTTTAAGCTTTTAGAATTAGACGACAATTACAATGAACTTTTTGATCTTCACGATATAATTGCAGAAAAAGATTCTAAAATAAAAGTAATAATTGATTACACTTCTTATGGCGAAAATAACAAATTTAGGAATTCTGTAATTAGAGTCCTTGCAAAGGAAAATTCAGAGGTAGAGCTTTTTATAATAGCAAGGGATGACAATAGATCGCTTGTGCTTGAATCAATTGGGGTTTACACAGAAGACGGTGCAAAGGTAGCTGTACACCAATATGAACTTGGAGCATCAAAACTATACACAAATTATAAATGTGAACTTATTGGAGAAAACTCCTCTTCAATTGTAGATTCAATTTACTTTGGAAAAGAAGACGAATATTTAAATATGAACTACGATATGATTCACAGAGGAGAAAAAACTGAATCTGATATTTTAGTAAATGGAGCACTTAAAGATAATTCTTCAAAGAATTTTAAATCCAATTTACAATTTATTGAAGGAGCAAAGGGTGCAGTTGGTGCAGAAGAAGAATATTCTATTTTACTTGATGACACAGTTCATTCAGTATCAGTACCGCTAATGCTTGCACATGAAGATGATGTAGTAGGAAACCACGCGTCTAGTGCTGGAAAACTTGATATGGACCAAATTTTTTATCTAATGAGTAGAGGAATTAGTTTAGAAGAAGCGGAATCTCTAATAGTTGAATCAAAATTTTCTCGTGCAATTGATTCATTAAATAATGAAGAATTGATAGAAGAAGTTTGGAACTCTGTTAGAAAAATTATAAAGAGAGGGAATTGAAATGTTTACAAAGACAGAAATTGAAGAGATAAGAAAAGAGTTTCCCTTTTTAGAATTAAAACCAAATGGGAAAAATATTGTCTATTTTGACAATGGAGCAACAACTCAAAAACCTCGTGAAATTATGGAAAACATAAAAAACTTTTATGAAAAAGAAAATGGAAATCCTCACAGAGGTGCACATTATCTAGCAATGAAGTCAACAGAAGTTTATGAAAATTCTAGAGAAAAAGTTCGTGAGTTTATTGGTGCAAAAAAAGCTAGTGAAATTGTATTTTTGAGAAATGCAACAGAAGCTATAAATTTATTGGCATATTCTTATGGGCTTAATAATTTAAAAGATGGCGACGAAATTTTAATTTCAATTATGGAACATCATTCTAATTTAGTTCCATGGCAACAAGTTGCAAAGAAGACTGGTGCAAAATTAAAATATCTTTATATAGATGAAGATAAGCAAATTCCATTTTCAGAAATAGAAGAAAAAATTACAGAAAAGACAAAAATTTTATCAATAACAGGTGCATCAAATGTTGTTGGTACAAATCCAGACATTAAAAAAATTGTTGATTATACAAGAAAACATTCAGATGCAAAAATTATTTTAGACGGGGCACAACTTGTTCCTCATAGAAAAGTAAATGTCAGTGAACTTGATGTTGACTTTTTAGTCTTTTCTGGTCATAAGATGTATTCTGCACTTGGAATTGGTGTGCTTTATGGAAAAGAAAGTTTATTAAATGAAATGGAACCTTTCTTATCTGGTGGAGATATGATTGAATATGTTTATGAAGACCACACAACTTTTTTAGATGCACCACAAAGATTTGAAGCAGGAACTGCAAATGTTGAAGGAGCAGTAAACCTTTCAGCAGCAATTGATTTTATAAATAAATATGGAATGAAAAAAATTGATGAGTATGAAAGATATTTAACTGATTACGCTTATGAAAAACTAAAAAAATTAGATTATCTTGAAGTTTATACTACAAGTGATAAAAATAGAGCTCCGGTTATTTCTTTTAATTTTAAAGAAGCTCATCCACACGATGTTGCATCAATTTTAGATACTTTTGGAATTGCAATAAGGTCAGGTCATCACTGTGCACAACCACTTCACAGATTTTTAGGATCAAATTTTTCTTGTAGGGCAAGTTTTGCAATTTACAATACCACAGAAGAAATTGACTATTTTGTAGAACATCTTGATGATGTAAGGAGGATTTTAGGAATTGAATCTTGATAGTATTTATACAGAATTAATTTTGGAACACTCTAGAAACAAACATAATAGGAGAGAATTGGAAAATTATACACACAAAGAACTTGGACATAATCCAAGCTGCGGTGATGAAATTACTCTTGAACTTAAAGTTAAAGATGGAATAATAGAAGATATTTCTTATACAGGTCATGGCTGTGCGATTTCTCAAGCATCTACTTCCATTATGTGCGACAATGTCAAAGGTGTTTCTGTTGAAGAAGCAATTGACAGGGCGAAAAAATTTATTGGAATGGTAAAGGGCGAAGTTACAGATCCAGATGAACTTGAAGAACTTGATGATGCAATTGCCTTTGAATCCATTAAAAGTCTTCCTGCAAGAGTAAAATGTGCAGTTCTATCTTGGTATACTCTAAAGGATATGTTAGAAAATAATAAAGAAAAAGGATCTTTTATTCCTTCATAAGAGGTGATTAGATGAAACTTTCTACAAAAGGTCGTTATGGTCTTATGGCAATGTATAATTTAAAAGAAAATATTGGCAAAGGGCCAAGATCATTAAAAGATATAGCAAAGGATGAAAATTTATCTGAATCTTATTTAGAACAACTTTTTTCCCTTTTAAAAAAAGCAGGTCTTGTAAAATCAACAAGGGGAGCAGGAGGAGGATATGTACTTGCTAAAGATCCTAAAGATATTCCAATAGGAGAAATTATAAATGCACTTGAAGGAGATATATCTCTTTCTTGTTGCGATCTTGGTAAAAATGAAAATTGTGGAAAACTTTCTGATTGTGCAACAAGAGATATTTTAGCAAAGCTTCAAGGGAAAATTGAAGGTGTAATGGAATCAATGACATTGGCAGATATGTGAGGTATTTATGATTTATATGGACAATGCTGCTACTACAAAAATAACAGAGAATGTTTTTAACGAGATGCTCCCATATCTCAGAGAAAATTATGGGAATGCATCTTCTATTTATTCTCTGGGACAAAAATCAAAAGCAGCAATAGAAAATTCGAGAATAAAAATTGCAGAAGTATTAAAAGTAAAACCAACTGAAATTTATTTTACGGCGTCAGGATCTGAATCTGACAATTGGGTTATAAAAGAAACATTGAATCAAAAAGAAAAAAATCATATAATATCATCAAAGATAGAACATCCAGCTATCTTAAATTCTTTAAAATCAGTTGAAAAAAAGGGAACAGAGTATTCTCTTATTTCAGTTGATAAAGATGGCTTTGTAAAATTAGATGAATTAAGTGAAAGTATAAGAGAAGACACAAAATTAATATCTATTATGTTTGCAAATAATGAAATAGGAACAATCGAACCAATTGCTGAAATTTCAAAAATCGCAAGAGATAAAAATATTTTGTTTCACACAGATGCAGTGCAAGCAATGGGAAATATTAATTTTAATTTAAAAGATCTAGACGTTGATATGCTTTCTATATCAGGGCATAAGATTGGTGCACCAAAGGGTATTGGAATTTTATATAAAAAAGATAATGTAAAAATAAATCCTTTTATAAATGGTGGGGAGCAAGAAAGATCAATGAGGGCGTCTACGGAAAATGTAGCATCAATTGTTGGAATAGGAAAAGCAATTGAAGATGCTTATGAAAATATTGACGAGGATATAAAATATACAAGAGAATTGAGAGATTATACTATTGAAAAGCTTCTCAACATAGATGGGATTATTTTAAACGGTTCCAGAGAAAATAGACTTCCAGGCAATATTAATATAACTCTAAAAAATGTAAAACCACAAACAATGGTTCAGTTTTTAGATATGTATGATATATGTGTTTCTTCGGGATCTGCTTGTGCAGCAGGAAGTATAAATCCATCTTATGTTCTAAGAGCAATTGGAAGAAGTGAAGAAGAATCTCTTTCCATGCTTAGATTATCACTTAATCGAGATAATACAAAAAAAGAATGTGATTTTGTAGTGGAAAAAATTTTGGAAGGAATGAAAAAGTTCAAGAGCAGGTGATGATATGTTGGAACAGATTTCTGGCAACGCTTCTAGATTTATGATTTATGCAATTGCAATACTTTCTATTATCCTAGTTTTTTTGACTATTTATTATTTAATAAATATAGGAAATAAACATATAGAAAGTAAAAAGAGAATAAATTTAGATCTGCCCATAATAATAAAAATATTTTTTGGAATTTTAATTTTTTATTCCATAATTGTTATTTTTAAAAAATTTTCAATACTTGGATACACACTTTCCTGCGTGATTATAGCAGTGATTTTTGCATATATTATAGACCCACTTGTAAATTATCTCGAGAGAAAGGGGATTAAAAGGCAATTTGGCGTAATAATAGTTTATATAACAGTTATTTTAATTTTCGCAGTACTTATAATTTCAGTGATACCAAAAACTATTAATGAAATTTCAAATTTACTTACAAGTTTGCCAGACATGGTTGACACTCTTACTAAGAATGTTAACGGCTCCATGTCAGAATTTTTTGCCAAATTCAACGTTGAACTTCCAGATAATTTTATAGATGTATATAAAAAATCAAATCCAAAAGTGGAAGGTAATGTAGAAACACCTGAAATTGTATCAAATATTTTAGATTCCATAACTAAAGCTGTAAATAAACTAGTAGGAAACATGCAAGAATCTCTTATGAAATCTGCATCAAATTTACTTTCAAAATTATATGGCCTAGTAACTGGTGCCTTTAGACTTTTATTAGTATTGATTTTTTCTTTTTACTTTTCAGTGGACAAAGAAAAATTTACTTTAAAATTAAAAAAAGCAATACCAAATAAGCACAGAAAAGACGTAACATATCTAGCGACAAGAATTGACACAGCTCTTCAACAATTTATTAGAGGAAGACTTTTGATGGCAATTTTTGTTGGAGTTCTAACGATGATTTATTTACTAATTCTTAGAGTGGATTTTGCAATTATAATTGGACTTATAACTTGTGTTGCAGACATAATTCCATACATTGGTCCATTCTTAGGTTGTGCACCTGCAGTTTTATTCGCATTTATGGATTCTCCTATAAAAGCACTTTGGGTACTTATTTTATTTGTTTTAATTCAATGGGTTGAAAATAATATCTTAGCACCGAAATTAATTGGAAATAGCACAGGCCTTAGTCCACTTATAGTTTTAATTTCAATAATAATTGGTGGAGGGTTATTTGGAGTTTGGGGAATGGTTATTTCTGTTCCTATAACTTCAATAATATTTATACTAGTTGATTTTGTTAAAATAAAATACAATGACAGATATAGCGTTGATTGACAATAATAAGCTTTATAATTATAATATTTATAGCACATCCTCCCATGGACTGGGAGGATTTTTAATAGGAGTTGTATATGAAATATTTAGGGTTACACGATATAAGGACAGAATTTTTAAAATTTTTTGAATCAAAAAATCATTTTATACTTCCAAGTTTTTCACTAATTCCAAAAGATGACAAATCACTACTTTTAATAGGAGCAGGAATGGCACCAATGAAAAAATTTTTTACTGGAGAAGAAGTTCCACCTGCAAAAAGAGTTACAACTTGTCAAAAATGTATTAGAACTGGTGACATAGATAATGTAGGGCTTACAGATAGACATGCTACATTTTTTGAAATGCTCGGAAATTTTTCCTTTGGAGATTATTTTAAAAAGGAAATAATCCCTTGGGCATGGGAATTCTTGACAGTGAATTTAGAAATTCCAAAAGAAGATTTGTGGGTTACTGTTTATTTTGAGGACGATGAAGCTTACAATATTTGGAGAGATGTAATAGGAATTCCTGAAGAAAAAATAATTAGATTGGGAAAAGAAGATAATTTTTGGGAACTTGAAGTTGGCCCATCAGGTCCTTGTTCAGAAATTTATGTGGACAGAGGTTTAGAATATGGATCTGAAGAGGAAAAACCAGGTGATGAAGGTGATAGATTTATTGAAGTTTGGAATTTAGTTTTTACACAATTCGATAAAGATGAATCTGGTAATTACAATTCACTTTCACATCCAAATATTGACACTGGAATGGGGCTTGAGAGAATTGCGACAGTTTTGCAAAAAACTGAAAATATTTTTGAAATTGATGCAATAAAAGATATTATAGAAGAAATTGCAAAAGTTTCTGGGAAAAAATATGGAGAAGATAAAGATTTAGATATTTCTTTTAGAGTTATAACTGATCACATAAGGGCCATGACTTTTATGATTTCTGATACTGTTGTGCCTTCTAATGAAGGAAGAGGTTATGTACTTAGAAGACTTATAAGACGAGCTGCAAGACATGGTAGAAAGCTTGGTATTAAAAAAGCTTTTCTATTTGAAATTGCAGATATGGTGATTGACTCTTGGGGAGATCAGTACGAAGAATTAAAAGAGAATAGAGAGTCTATTAAAGAAATAATTAGGAGAGAAGAAGAAAAATTCTTAGAAACAATTGATGGTGGACTTGTAAGATTAAATGCACACATAGAAGAAATGAAAAAATCAAATTCAAAATTTTTAGATGGAGAAAAAGCATTTAAACTTTATGACACTTATGGATTCCCAGTGGACTTGACAGAAGAAATTTTAAAAGAGGAAGGCTTTGATGTAGATATGGAAGGCTTTCAAAATGAAATGGATCTTCAAAAGAAAAGAGCTAGGGATGCAAGAGATGACTCCAATGTTGGTTGGTCAAACCAAGATAACAAACATCTCTTTGAGGGTCTTCACAATGAATTTTTAGGCTATGAAAAAGATAAGTGCAGTGGAAATATTATAAGAATAATTTCAAATGATAGAATAGTAGATTCTCTAGATAAAGGTGAAAAGGGAATTGTAATTTTAGATAAAACTACTTTTTATGGAGAAAGTGGTGGTCAAGTTGGAGATACTGGAGAAATTATTTCTGATAAATTTAAATTGAAGGTCACAGATACTAAGAAAACTAAAGATGGACTGCATCTTCACTTTGTTGAAGTTGTAGAAGGAAAATTAGAGAAAAATCGTGCAGAAGTTATAATTGACTCAAAGAGAAGAAATAATATTAGAAGAAATCACTCAGGAACACATCTTCTTCACAGAGCTTTAAAAGATGTACTTGGAAATCATGTAAATCAAGCTGGTTCTCTTGTTATGGATGATAGAATGAGATTTGATTTTTCCCATTTTGAAGCAATGACTAGAGAAGAAATTGAAAAAGTAGAAAATATTGTAAATGAAAAAATATTCGAATCACTTCCAGTTGAAACCAAAGTTACAAATCTTGAATGTGCTAAAAAAATGGGTGCAATAGGTCTTTTTGAAGACAAATATCATGATGAAGTTAGAGTTATTTCCATGGGAGATTACTCACGAGAACTTTGTGGTGGTACTCATGTAAAAAACACTTCTGAAATTTTGATGTTTAAAATATTATCTGAAAATGGAGTCAGCAATGGAATAAGAAGAATAGAAGCTATTACTGGGCCTGCAGTATATAATTATTTAAATTCCTTAAAAAGCGAACAAGATGAAATAGCAAGGGAATTAAAATCTAATAAAGATGAAATTATTTCAAAGATAAAGTCAAACAATAAAAGTTTAAAAGAAATGGCTAAAGAAATAGACAGGCTTGAACATGAAATGGCAAAAGATCAGATTTCTGGAATTTTAGATTCAGTTAAAGAAAAAAATGGTATAAAATACGTAACAAAGAAATTCGAAGGAGTTGATGTGAATACTCTTCGTGATTTAGCTGATGAAGTGAGAAATAAGCTTGGATCAGTTGTAGTTTTATTTGCAACTGTAAATGATGATAAATTAAATTTTGTATGTGCAGTTTCAAAGGATCTTGTTGAAAAGAAAATTGCAGCAGGTAAACTCATAAAAGAAATTGCAAAAGTAGCCGGTGGTGGTGGAGGTGGAAGACCTGATATGGCAACCGCCGGTGCCAAAGATTTAAACAAGATTGATGAAGCTCTAAATAAAATAAGTGAATTATTATAATATTATCAAAATAGATATTTTATGATATAATCTATTTGGAGGCAATTATGGATCAAAACAATAATACACAAATTTTTGAAAAAAACATTTTGGAACAAGAAAGAATTAAGAGTATTTTAAAAGTTGTTTACAATGCTCTAGAGGAAAAAGGATACAATCCTTCTGACCAAATTATTGGATATATATTATCAGGCGATCCAACTTATATAACAAGTCATGATAATGCAAGATCCATGATACAAGAAATAGAGCGTGACGAGCTTTTACAAGAGATGCTAAAAGTTTATTTGGAAAAATTTTGAGATGGCTAGACCATCTCTTTTACATATTATATATGTACCTGTAAAGGTTGTGGTTAAATGAATAAAGTTTTAGGCTTAGATGTAGGAGATGTGTGGATTGGAGTTGCAATAAGCGACCCTCTTATGATTACTGCACAACCTCTTACTACTATAAAAAGGGAATCAAATAAAATAGCCTATGATAAAATTCATGACATAATAAAAGAAAATAATGTAGAAAAAGTAGTGGTAGGTCTTCCCAAGAATATGAACAATACTATTGGACCTCAAAGTGAAAAAGTCATTAAATTTGCAGAAAAATTAAAAAATAAATACAAAGTTGATATTGAGTATGTAGATGAGAGAATGACTACTTTAATGGCAGAGAAAGTTCTAATAGAAGGTTCTGTTCGAAGAGAAAATAGAAAAAAATATATAGATAAAATTGCAGCAACATACATTTTGCAAAGCTATCTGGATAGAATTAATTTATAGGTGATAATAGTGGAAAAGATAAAATTGTATGATGAAAATAATGAGGAAGTTGAATTTTTTGTAGATGCAAAATTTTCAATTGACGATACAGATTATGTAGCACTCTATACAGATGAAGAAGAGCCAGAAATCTATATATTAAAAGTGGTAGAAGATGAGTTTGGAAATGAACTTCTTGCCGGTATAGATGATTATGAGTTAAATGAAGCAAAAAAAGTTTATGAAGAACTTTTAGATGAAATAGATGGGTGATTGACTGTATGGATTTAAATACTGATCCTGTAAAGAAGATTCTAAAGGACGCAGGATATAAATATACAAAACAAAGAGCTAGGGTCTATGAAGTTTTTTTGAAAAATCAAGATAAACATCTTACCACAGAAGAAGTCTATAATTTAGTGGCTGAGAAAGATCCTGAAATGGGAATTGCAACTATTTATAGAACTGTTCAATTGTTTCACAAATTAGGAATTTTGGATCAAATTGCTTTTGATGATAATATTCTTAGATATGAACTTAGATTAAAGCAAGAAGGACATAGACATCATCATCTTGTGTGCTTAAATTGTGGCAAAGTAGAAGAATTTGATGCCGACGATTTAAATGAATTGGAAGAAGAAATAGAAAGAGAAAAGAATTTTAAGATTATTGACCACACTCTAAAATTTATGGGTTATTGCGAAGACTGCCGCCACAAATTTGAGGAGAAGGCAAATTAATGAGAAATACAAATAAAGTGAAGATTATTCCACTGGGAGGACTTCACGAGATTGGAAAGAATCTAACGGTCATAGAATATAGAGATGATATTATTATTGTCGATTGTGGTATGACATTCCCAGAAGATGAAATGCTTGGTATTGATGTAGTAATACCAGATGTAACTTATTTGGAAAATAATAAGGATAAAATAAGAGGACTTGTGCTAACACATGGTCATGAAGATCATATTGGTGCAATTCCTTATGTTCTTAGAAAATTAGATTTAGATATTTATGGTACTGCTCTTACAATTGGTCTTTTAGAAAATAAATTAAAAGAACATAGACTTTCAAGAGATAAACTTCATGTTGTAAGTGCAGGAAACGTAGTAAAACTTGGCAAAATGGAAGTTGAATGGATAAATGTAAATCATTCTATACCAGATGCTTGTGCACTTGCAATAAAAACTCCTCTTGGATATGTTTATCACTCTGGAGATTTTAAAGTAGATTTTACACCGATTAGTGGAAAGCCAATCGATCTTACAAGAATTGCAGAAATTGGTGAAAAAGGTGTACTTGCAATGATTGGAGAAAGTACGAATGTACTTAGACCAGGCTACACGATGAGTGAGTCAAAAGTAGGGGAAACATTTAATAGACTTTTTCAAAATCTTTCAGAAAACAGAATTATTATTGCAACTTTTGCATCAAATGTTCATAGAGTTCAACAAATAATAAATTCTGCAGAAAAATATGGTAGAAAAGTTGTACTATCAGGTAGGTCTATGATAAATGTCACAGAAACTGCGAAAAAACTTGGACAGTTTAGAGTTAAGAAAGATACATTTGTAGATATAAAAGACATGTATAAATATGATGACAGTGAGATTGTTTTAATAACCACAGGTTCACAGGGCGAACCTATGTCAGCTTTAACTAGGATTGCTTATGGTGAGCACAGAAAAATAGAACTTACTCCAAATGATGCTATAATTCTTTCTGCAACACCAATACCAGGTAATGAAAATGCAGTTACGAAAGTTATAAATAGACTACTCGAAAGAGGAGCAAAAGTAATATATGAAACTCTATCAGAAATTCACGTGTCTGGTCATGCTTGCCAAGAAGAATTAAAACTTATTTTGAGTTTAATTAAACCAAAATATTTTATTCCAGCTCATGGAGAAGTTAGACATCTAATGAAACATGCAAAAATTGCAGCACAAATGGGAATACCTGAAGACAATATTTTTATAATGGAAAATGGAAATTGTCTTGAAATTTCGCAAAAAGATGCAAAACTTGTAGGAGATGTTCCTTCTGGCAATATTTTAGTTGATGGTCTTGGAGTTGGAGATGTTGGAAATATCGTACTTAGAGATAGAAAACATCTTTCAGAAGACGGACTTATAATTGTAGTTATAACTATAACAAAAGAAGGCAAAGTTGTTTCTGGACCAGATATTATTTCAAGAGGATTTGTATATGTTAGAGAATCTGAAGATTTAATTGAGGATGCAAAAAATGTTGTCAGAAAGATATTAAAAGAGGAATCTAATGAAAATTTAAAGGATTGGAATGGATTAAAGTCTGACATTAGAGATAATCTTAGATCATATATTTTGAAAAATACAAAGAGAAATCCTATGATTTTGCCAATTATTATGGAGGTTTAGGATATTTAGGGAATCTATAAGGTTCCCTTTTTTAGAGGAGTTATGCCAAATATAAATTATGATTATATAGAAAATTATTTAAGAAATTTAAAAGAAGTTCACGATGAAAAACTTTTGGAAATGATTGAGTATGCAGAAGAAAATCATGTTCCAATTGTGGAGAGGGAAAGTGAAGAGTTTATAAATTTTTTAATTTCAATGAAGGAACCAAAAAAAGTTTTAGAACTTGGGACTGCAATAGGTTATTCATCAATTTCTTTTGTGAAGAGAAATAAATGTATAAAAAAATTTGATACTGTTGAGTTAAATTCTGAAATGGTAAAAATTTCTAGGAAAAATATTTCTAGTGAAGGTTTAGATGAAATTATAAGTGTCCATGAAAGTGACGCTTATGATTTTTTGGAAAATTTAGAAGAAAAATACGATTTAATTTTTATAGATGCTGCAAAGGGGCAGTACAAAAAATATTTTGATTCTGCTTTAAAAAATTTAAATAAAGATGGTATTATAATTTGTGACAATGTTTTATTTAAAGGAATGGTTGCAGAAGATAAACTAATTGTGAGGAGAAAGAAGACTATTGTTAAAAGACTTAGGAATTTTTTAAGTGATATTTCAGAAGATGATAATTTTATATCTTCTGTTGTCCCCATAGGAGATGGGATACTTTTAGTTAGGAGAAAAGATGAAGAAAATTGAACTTTTAGCACCAACTGGTGATATAAATAAATTAAAAACTGCAGTAGAGTATGGAGCTGATGCTGTTTATCTTGGTGGAGAAAGCTTTGGGCTTAGAAAGGCTTCAAAGAATTTTTCCGTGGAAGATATAAAGTGGGCTACAAATTATTTGCACGAAAGAGGAAAAAAGATCCATGTAACTTTAAATATTATTCCTCACGACAAGGATATAGTTGGAGTTGAAGAATATATTGAAAAATTAAATGATATTGGTGTTGATGCATTAATTGTTGCAGATCCTGGTATGTTTATGAAAGTTAAAAAGGTTGCACCTAATTTTCCTATTCACATTTCTACACAAGGTTCTGTTACAAATGTAGAAACGGTAAAGTTTTGGAAAGACCTTGGAGCAGAAAGAGTTGTAATGGCTAGAGAACTAAGTTTAGAGGAAGTTTCTGATATTATAAAAAATGTTGGAGATGAAATTGAAATTGAAACTTTTGCTCATGGTGCTATGTGTATGTCTTATTCTGGAAGATGTCTTCTTTCGAATTATATGACTGGAAGAGATGCTAACATGGGCGATTGTGCACAGCCTTGCAGATATAAATATCATCTTGTTGAGGAGAAAAGACCTGGAGAATATTTTCCAATAGAAGAACATGATGAAGGTACTTTTATAATGAATTCTAAAGATTTGTGTATGATTGAACACATTGACGATATGATTCGTGCTGGAATTTCTAGTTTAAAAATTGAAGGCAGAGTTAAAAGTGAGTACTATCTTGCAACAGTTATAAGATCTTATAGAATGGCAATTGATGCATATTATGAAGACCCAGAAAATTATAAATATGATCCATATCTTTTAGAAGAAATTAAAAAAGTAAGTCACAGAGATTTTACAACTGGTTTCTTTTATGGAAAAGCTAATGAGAATTCTCAAGTTTATGAAGATAATTCTTATATAAGAGGTTATGATTTTGTTGGGATTGTTTTAGATTATAATAATGATACAAAGGTTGCAACCATAGAACAGAGAAATAGAATTTTTAATGGAGAAGATATAGAAATTTTTGGCCCTGGTATAAAACATTTTAATTATAATATACAAGAGATGTATGATGATAAAGATAGAGAAATAGAAGTTGCAAATAAAGCTAAGCAAATTTTTAAAATAAAAATAGATAAACCTGTCAAAAAGGGATTTATTTTGAGGAGAGAGAATGACGAGTAAAGCTTGTATTATTGGGATTTGCGGAGGAAGTGGCAGCGGTAAGAGCACTGTTACTAAAAAATTAATAGAACTTATTGGGAGAGATAATGTTTCTGTAATTGAGCAAGATTCTTATTATAAAGATCAATCTAATTTGAAATTTGAACAGAGAGTAAATACAAATTATGATCATCCACTTGCCTTTGACAACGATCTTTTGTATGATCATTTAAAACTTTTAAAATATGGAAGAGAAATTGAAAAACCTATTTATGATTTTGCACTTCATAACAGAAAAAGAGAAAGAGAAATAGTCTTTCCAAAGCCAATAATTATTTTAGAAGGCATTTTAATTTTTAGTGAAGTGAATTTAATTGACATTATGGATATAAAAGTTTTTGTAGATACAGACTCTGATGTTAGAATTATCAGAAGGATAAAAAGAGATATGAAAGAGAGAGAAAGGTCACTTGATTCAGTTATTGATCAATATATGAAGACTGTTAGACCTTCTCATCTTCAATTTGTTGAACCTTCAAAGAGGTATGCAGATGTTATTATTCCTGAAGGTGGGGACAATGAAGTTGCAATAGATCTTTTATATCAAAAAATAAAATCTTTAGTGTAAAATGTTTGACAATTAATAAACTTTGTGTTATCATATCGTTTGTTATTAAAGAAGAAGTCCGCTTCTCACCTAATGGCGAAGTCATTTAGGTTATTTTAAAATTATGATGAATTTGCGGGCATCTTTGTGTGCTCGCTTTTTTAATTTACGGAGGTGCTTAGAAATTAAAGAACTTCAAATTAATGAAGAGATAAGAGAAAGGGAAGTCAGATTAGTAGATGATGAGGGCAATCAATTAGGTGTTGTTGCTACAAATCAAGCAATCGATTTGGCTATATCTAAAAGACTGGACTTAGTTAAAGTTGCGCCAAACGCAAAACCACCAGTGTGTCGTTTAATGGATTATGGTAAATACAGATACGACATGGAGAAAAAAGAAAAAGAAGCAAGAAAAAAACAAAAGGTAATCAATATAAAGGAATTAAGACTTACTCCCAATATTGAGGATCACGATTTAAATACAAAAGCTAATAGAGCTATTGATTTCTTAAAAAATGGTGATAGGGTTAAAGTTGCAGTTAGATTTAGAGGTAGAGAAATGGGTCACACTGATCTTGGACGCGAAGTTCTCGATAAGTTTGTAGATTTAATTTCTGAGTATGGAGTTGTGGACAAAAAACCTAAGATGGAAGGAAGAAATCTAGTGATGTTCCTTTCAGAAAAAAAAGACAATGACAAGTCTGATAAATAAGGAGGATTTTTATGGCAAAGATGAAAACTCACAGAGCTTCCGCTAAGAGGTTTAAGAGAACAGGTTCTGGCAAGCTTAAGAGATTTTATGCTTATAAAGGACATTTAACAGGTAAGAAAACTGCTAAAAGACTAAGAAAACTTAGAAAAAGTAGTACAGTTTCTAAAGGTGATCAAAAGAGAATCGATCACATGATTCCTTAATAGGAGGTAAAGATGGCTAGAGTAAAAAGAGGCGTTAACGCCAAAAAAAGACATAAAAATATTCTAAAGCAATCTAAAGGATATTTTGGTGCTAAATCAAAATTATATAGAACTGCAAATCAAGCTGTTATGAAATCTCTTAACTATTCATACATCGGTAGAAAACAAAGAAAAAGAGATTTTAGAAAACTTTGGATTGCAAGAATTAATGCAGCTGCAAGACTTAATGGAATGAGCTATTCAAAATTTATTTCAGGTCTTAAAAAGGCAAATATAAATATTAATAGAAAAATGCTTTCTGAAATGGCAATTAATGATCCAGAAGGTTTTGCAAAATTAGTTGATGTTGCAAAAGAACAATAATTAGGACTCCCTTTGGGAGTCTTTTTCCATTTAAATTTTAAAAAATTGTATAATGAGGATATTATGATTAGAAGATTAAAAAAGAATCCACCTTTAATAGTTTGTCTTTCTTTTTTTGCACTAATTTTATTGGGAGCTATTTTATTAAATCTTCCAGCAGCAAGTGCAAATGGAGAAAGTATAGGCTTTTTAAATGCGTTTTTCACATCAACTTCAGCTTCATGTGTCACAGGTCTTATTGTGACTAATACGGCAACTCAGTGGACTGCCTTTGGTAAATGTGTAATTATTATTTTAATTCAAATTGGTGGGCTTGGAACTATGGTGTTTTTATCTCTAATTGCCATGGTTTTAAACAAGAAAATTGGAATATCTGAAAGAAGAATTATAAGAGAACAGACAAATGCTGATACAAGCAAGGGAATTATTAGACTTGTAATTTATATTATAAAATTTAGTTTGATTGTGGAACTAATTGGGGCAATTTTACTTTCAACAAAATTCATTCCAGACTTTGGGCTTAAAAAGGGAATTTTATTTTCGCTTTTTCATTCGATTTCAGCTTTTTGCAATGCTGGATTTGATATTATTGGAAATTCGCTTTCAAATTATGTTTCTGATTTTACTGTTAATATTGTAATTTCACTTTTAATAATTTTTGGTGGACTTGGGTTTACAGTTTTTATTGATATTTACAAAAAAAGAAAATTTAAGAATCTAACGCTTCATTCTAAAATAGTTGTTTCAATTACAGCAATATTGATTCTTGTTGGAGCAATTGCATTTTTCTTAATTGAACATGATAGTCCATCAATGGAAGGGTTGAGTCTTAAAGGTAAGATTTTGTCTTCTCTTTTTATGTCTGTGACATCAAGGACTGCAGGATTTAATACGATAGACATAGGGAAGATGCAAGAGGGTTCTTTGATTGTTACTATTATGTTAATGTTTATTGGAGCATCTCCGGCGTCAACTGGTGGAGGAATTAAGACGACTACTTTTGGAGTGTTATTGTTTTCTACTATTTCTGTTTTAAGAGGAAATGAAGATACAGAAATATTTCACAAAACTATATCTCGCGACGCACTTTTGAAGTCTTTGTGTATATTTTCACTTGGAAGTGGAATAATTATACTTGCATCACTAGTTATTACAATTATTGAACATGGACAATTTTTGTATATAGATATATTATATGAAATTGTTTCAGCTTTTGGAACAGTTGGTACAAGTAGAGGCATTACTGGGAATTTGAGTTCTTTTTCAAAAGTGATTTTAATAGTATTAATGTATCTTGGAAGAGTTGGAGCAGCAACTTTAGGTATAGGAATTTTAAATAGAAAGACAAAGAAGCATACGAGATATTCAGAAGGTAAAATTATAGTGGGGTAATTATGAAGACATTTATTGTATTTGGATGTGGTAGATTTGGTTCTACTGTTGCCACGAGATTGTATGAATTGAAAAATGAAGTTGTAGCAATAGATTTAGATCAAGAAAAAATTGATTTAATTTCTGAAAAAGTAACTGAGGCAATTGTATGTGATCTTGAAGATGAGAAAGCAGTGGAAGAGCTTGCACTTAAAAATTATGATGTTGCAGTTGTGGCAATTGGCGAAAATTTAGCTGCTGCAATAATGGCAGTTCTCGCATCTAAAGAAGCTGGAATTGATAGGGTTATTGCAAAGGCACCGTCTTATAGATTTGGTAAAATTTTATTGAAATGTGGTGCAGATAAAATTATATTTCCTGAGAGAGATATTGGGTATAGACTTGCAAATAATTTGTCAAATGACAGTTTGTTGGATTCTAATGAAATATCTAAAGGATATAGTATTTATGATTTTAAAGCAATTCCAAAGATGAATGGAAAAGAAATAAAGGAACTAAGACTTAGAGAAGATTACAATTTTAATTTGTTAATGGTAAAAAGAGAAGGAGAAAATTTTGTAAATCCAGAATCTAATTTTAAAATTAAAGAGGAAGATATTTTAACAGTTTTAGGTTCAAATAAAGATATTAAAAAATTTACAGAGGAAAATTAATTGTAGGGCTGCATATTTTGCAGCTTTATTTTTTATATGGAAATATTTTTAACTGTTTCTGAAGTTTAGATTTTTTGTCATAAAAGTTTATGCACTATTTACATATTTAATGATATAAATTAAAATAAAATAGATAAAGTGAGAAGAGAGGTAAAAAATTGAAAAAATTACATAAGATTATGATTTGTGTTGCTATGGCAATGACTTTAGTAGCATGTAATCAAGATACAACAAATAAAAAAGCAGAAGTAGAAACAAAAAAAGAACCAGAAAAAGTAGTTTATTATTCACCACTTAGACATGAAGAAACAAAAGAAGATATATCAAAGAATAAAATTTATGCGGTTATGATAGATAATCACGATGATGCAAGACCACAATCTGGACTTGATCCTTGCGATGTTATTTATGAATATCGTGCTGAGGGCGAATATACAAGATATATGCTTTTATTTCAACAAAATTATCCAGATGTAATAGGACCAGTTCGCTCTGCAAGATCTTACTTTGTTGATACAGCAAAGGAATATAATGCTGTTTACATTCATTGGGGCGGCAGTGAAGCTGGACTTGCTGAAATTCACAAGAGAAACGTTGTGGACTTAGATGGAATTGCATTGGAAGGAATAATTTTTCATAGAAACAAAGATGTGGGGAAATTTGCTCCTCACAATGGATATATTGCACTACCAGAAATGATTGAGTATTTAAATAAAAAAGATATAAATACAATGGATAACAACGCATCACTTTCCTTTAAAGAAGATGATGAAAAGGCAAAAGGAATTGATGTAAATGAAATTGAATTAAACTTCAATCCAAGGTATAAGACAAAGTTTATTTATAATGCCAATACAAATAAATATCAATACAATAGACAAGGAGAAGTTGTTATAGATGAATCATCAGGAGTTGAAATTGGTACGACAAATGTTTTAGTACTTTTTCAAAAGGCAGTTGTCGCTGGTCCTAAGGGAACATTAAAATTAGACAACATTGGCAGCGGGAAAGGTCTTTTTCTTCAAGGGGGAAAACTAAGTGAGATAACTTGGGAAAAAGCAAATGAAGATGCTAGGACAATTTTTAAAGATGAAGATGGAAATGAAATTAAATTTTATCCAGGAAAGACTTTTATTTCAGTAGTTGATGATGAAAGTCATGTATTTTATGAAAAACCAATAGATGAAGACACATATTCAAATCAAAATAATAATGGCGAAAATGCACAAAAAGTGGAAAATAAATAATTTTAAAAAAGATTTTTTGGGTAGATATCTTGGGAGGTGATATTATGATTAATATGACAAAAATTGATTATGTAATAAATACTACTGGTGCAAGCTATGATATAGTGAGAAAGGCTCTACTAGATAGTGATGGCGATGTTGATCTAGCAATTGAATATATTAATGACGGAAAATATGAAGAAAAAGAAAATCAAAACTTTTTCGAAGAGGAAGATTCCAAAGTTTTTGAAGATGAAGAAGAAAAATCTTCAAATGAGAAAAAAAGAAGAGCTGGAAAAGAATATGTAGATGAAGTTGTAAATTATCTTGATGAAATTGTAGATGCAATAAAAGAAATTTGGAGAAAGGGAAATGCAAGAAGACTTGTTGTCGAAAAGGATAACGAAACAGTTTTATCTCTTTCACTTACAACATCTGCTATTGGAATGATTTTGGCACTTCCTGCATCACTTCTTGGAATTTCTGCAGCTTATGTATATGATTATTCTTTTAAAATAATTATGGAAAGCGGAGAAGTTATAGATATCAAAGAGTATTTAAAAGACAAGAGTAAATTTTTATAATTTTTAAGAGAAGAGCCCTTCGGGGCTTTTTTATTTATAGGTTGAGGAGAAAAATGATAATTACAAGTAAGAATAATGATACATATAAGTTTTTAAAAAGTTTAAAGGAGAAGAAATACAGGCAAGAACATAGATTATTCATGGTGGAAAAGCCAGTAGTAATTGAGGAAGCAAGTGAATGTGAAGTAGAATATATTGCTTTAAGTGAATTCTCTTATAAAGAAAATAAATTTGAAAATATTTTAAAAGATATAGATAAAGACAAAATTTTAATTTTTTCAGACAAAATTTTTGACGGGCTTTGTGATGCAAAAACTTCTCCAGGAATAATTGCATACTATAAAGAAATTCACAGAGAATTCAATGAAAAAAATGGAAAATTTTTATATCTCGATGATATAAGAGAGCCGGGAAATCTTGGTGGAATAATTCGTTCTGCTGATGCTTTTAAATTAGATGGAGTTATAATTTCAGAAAATTCCTGCGACCTTTACAATCCAAAGACAGTTAGGTCTTCCATGTCTTCAATTTTTAAAGTGCCAATTTATTTTATGAGTAGAGAAAGCTTAGTAAATTTAGATTTTAATATTATTGCTACTTCTCTTGATAACTCCACATCAACAAGAGATTATGAATTTAAAGATAAGGATATTGTTGTAATTGGAAATGAGGCAAAGGGAGTTTCAAATTTTTTGATGTCCCACGCAAATAGTTTTTTAAATATACCAATTAGTGAAAATGTGGATTCCTTAAATGCAAATGTAGCTGCCTCAATTATAATTTATGAGATGATGAAATGAATTATGTAATTGTTGCAGAAAATTTTCCAGAAAAATCTTGCAAGAAATTAAAAAAATACGGGAATCTTGTGAGAACTAAATCAAATAAAAACTTAATGAAGGGACTAGATTCTCACACAGATATTTTAGTCCATCCACTTCCAGATGGCGAAATTGTTGTCGATAGAGATAACTTAAAATATTACAAAAAAATTTTTTCAGATAAAAATATTATCCCATCAAAATCAAAACTAGGGGCAAAGTATCCTCTTGACATTCCACTAAATGCCTTTAGATTTAAAAATTATTTTATCCACAATTTGAAGTACACAGATGAAGTTCTTTTAGATTACTACAAAAATTATGGATACGAAATGATAAATATTAAGCAGGGCTATGCAAAATGTTCATCTCTTGTGACAGATGATTTTATAATCACAAGTGATGGAGGAATTTATGAAAGTCTAAAAGATTTTGTTCCAATTTATAAAATAAATCATGGTGATATAAGATTAGAAAATTTTAATTATGGTTTTATTGGTGGGGCGAGTGGAGTCTTGGGCAAAAAAATTTTCTTAACAGGAGATTTTTCTCATCACTCATCCCATGAAGAAATTTTAAAAATAATAAAAAAATATAATTATGAAATTGAAATTTTATCGAAAGACCCAATAGAAGACTTTGGTTCTATTTATTTTATTTAAGAACTTTGTAAAAGTGACAAATATAAAAGATGGTATGTAGAATGGTTAATTCCCTTCTTTAATACCATCTTTTATATTTATAATATAATTATTAGGATATTTATAAACATATACTATCTATTTACTTTGTTTTGAAGAATTTTTTTATATAAAAATTTATTGTCATCGATATAATCAAACATTAACTTAAAAAGCAAATCTTTAAAAACTAAATCTTCTTCAAGGTAAGATTCTTTAGAAACCCCAGAAACATAAGTCATCTCTGTTAGAAGTCTACCACTATTTGTAGACATATATTTAGTCTTTTCTTCAAGTATAAAAAAAAGGAAATTACCATGTTCAGCTTCATGTGGATCTACATATTCTATACTTTTTTCATTTTCTATAATTTTAAAGAGACGAAAGGACATTTCTTTTATCTCAACATTTAACTTAACATTTCCTACGTAATATTTTGCATTTTCACTAAGCATATCTCTCTTGTAAGGAGGTAGTTCTGAAAAATTAATTTCAACAACATCAAATTTATTTTTGAGATAATCTATAAGGTCTTTTGAATCTCTCTCACCAATAGGAATTAAGTGCTTGAACATTTTAATTTGGGTTTTGTAGTCCATTTTACTTTTACATCTCCTCAAAGGATTATTTTATAAAATAATTTAAACTCCTCTTAGGGAGTTTTTTTTCTTTCCCTTTAATAAGTAAAGGGACAAGACCAGGCCAAGTACAAAAAATATAATTGAAGTGAAGGAGTAGTCCACAACTTTAAAAAAATAGAAGATAAAAAAGTTGTTGTAGAGGATTGGGATAAGGAAAAAATATAAAAAATAAAAACTTTTATTTTTGTATATGAAGGGCAGAGAAATTAAAAGGGGCAAGACAAAGGGGCTAAGCCCATAAAAATTTATAAAGGCAAAGAATCCAAAAAAATCATCTTCAAAGACAGGTAGAATAGGAATAGATCCCATAATGATAAGAGCAATGATAAAATATTTTAACTTATTTTTCATACTTGCCTCCAAATAATTTTTTCTTCATAAATTATATCAAAAAAAAGAAAGATCGTGTTTTAAAAAATTTAGCTTGGGTAATATAAAAAGGCGAGAGAAATGATAAATTCTTTCAAAATATTCTTGAAGATATAAAAACTTTATGATATTATAATAGCAATTTTAAAAAATGGCTTTGATAAGAAGAGTAAAATTTATAAAATTTTAAGAGAGGAAATGGTCGCTGCAAATTTCTAATTTTATATTTTTGAAAACTAACTTGGAGTCCCATAGCAAACTATGGCGTATGGATGCGTTAAATCCCTTGAGTTTAATTAAGGTGGAACCACGGTCATCGTCCTTTGGGATGATGGCTTTTTTATTTTATTTTTTTAATTTTAGGAGGAAGAAAATGATTATTAAATATCCAGATGGATCACGAAAAGAATACGAAAGTGGAGTTAAAGTGTCACAAATTACAGGAGATATTTCTAAAGGATTATTAAGAGATTCTCTTGGAGCAGTTGTAAATGGAGAAATTTTAGGACTAGAAGATGAAGTTTATGAAGATAGCGACTTTAAAGTTGTAAAATTTGAAGACAATGAAGGAAAAAGAATTTTATGGCACACTGCATCTCACATTATGGCTTATGCCATCCAAGAACTTTACCCAGAAGCAAAATTTGCCATTGGACCTTCAACTGAAACAGGATTTTATTACGATTTAGATTTAGATCACAGATTTGTTGAAGAAGATCTAAAGGCAATAGAAGATAAAATGAAAGAAATTGCTAAGAAAGACCTTCCAGTAGAAAAGATAGAAGTTTCAAGAGAAGAAGCAATTAATTATTTCAAAGAAAAAAATCAAGATTATAAAGTTGAGTTAATTGAAGATTTAAAAGAAGATGAAAAGATTACAATGTATAAAATTGGAGATTTTGTCGATCTTTGCAAGGGACCACATCTTCTATCAACTAAAAAAATAAAGGCAATAAAACTTCTTTCAATTGCGGGAGCATATTGGAGAGGCGACTCAAATAAAAAAATGCTTCAAAGAATTTATGGAATAGCTTTTGAAAAACAAAAACAATTAGATGAATATATTGAAAGACGTGAAGAGGCTGAAAAGAGAGATCACAGAAAGCTTGGAAAAGAGCTAGATCTATTTAGTATGCACGAAGAAGGACCTGGATTCCCATTCTTTCACCCAAATGGAATGATTTTAAGAAACATTTTATTAAATTGGTGGAGAGATGTTCTCGAAGAAAATGGATATGGAGAAATTTTAACTCCAATTATTTTGAATGAAGATTTGTGGCACAGATCAGGTCACTGGGATCACTACAAAGACAATATGTACTTTACAAAGATTGATGATGCAGATTACGCAGTAAAACCAATGAACTGCCCTGGATCAATTTTAGTTTACAATTCAAATAATCACTCTTACAGAGATCTTCCAATAAGACTTGCAGAATATGGGATAGTTCACAGACACGAACTTTCTGGAGCACTTCATGGTCTATTTAGAGTAAGAACATTTACTCAAGATGATGCCCATGTATATTGTTTACCATCACAAATAAAAGATGAAGTGTTTAAGATGATTGACCTTGCCGATTATTTATATAGCACTTTTGGATTTAAGTACACAATTGAACTTTCAACAAGACCAGATGATTACATGGGGGACCTTGAATCATGGAATTTGGCTGAAAAGTCACTTAAAGAAGCATTAGAAGAAAAGAATTTGCCATATACAATTAATGAAGGCGATGGAGCATTTTATGGTCCAAAGATTGACTTTCACTTAGAAGATGCAATAGGAAGAACTTGGCAATGTGGTACAATTCAACTTGACTTCCAACTTCCAGAAAACTTCAACTTAACTTATGTAGACGAAGATGGAGAAAGACAAAGACCAGTGATGCTTCACAGAGCACTTCTTGGATCAGTTGAAAGATTTATGGGTATATTAATTGAACATTTTGCAGGTAAATTCCCACTATGGTTATCTCCAGTACAAGTTGAAGTAATTCCTGTATCTGACAAATTTAAAGATTACGCAGAAAAAATCGCAGATAAACTTCACGAAGAAGGACTTAGAGTTCACCTTGATGGTCGTGCAGAAAAAGTTGGATACAAAATTAGAGAAGCACAAGTTAAGAAAATTAATTATATGTTAGTAATTGGAGAAAAAGAAGAAACTTCTGGAAAACTTTCTGTTAGAAAGAGAAGTGGAGAAGAAGTTAAGGATGTTGACATAGATGAATTTGTCACATCACTTAAAGAAGAAATAAAAAATAAAACAATTACTGAATGATAAATATATAATTGAAAGTTTTATTAAATAAGGATAAAATCTAAGCAGGTAAGAGCCTGCTTATTTTTATAAAAAGTTGCAGAAAATTTTTAAATATATGCAAAGTATCTATAATTTTATTTACAAAAGGATAAGATTATGGTAAAATACATTGATGTAACCGCACAGAATAGGTTTTAAAACTTCGGTACCTAGGATGGCGAGTCTTGTAATGAGGAGGTGCTACAATGTACGCAATTATTGAAACAGGTGGAAAACAATATACTGTTGAAGCTGGTGACAAAATTAAAGTTGAAAAATTAGATGTAAATGAAGGCGACAATGTAACTTTTGACAAAGTATTATTTGTATCTGGTGATGAACCTAAAGTAGGTTCTCCATATATCGATGGTGCAAAAGTTGAAGCCAAAGTATTGGCACAAGGTAAAGCAAAAAAAGTTATTGTTTACAAGTACAAATCTAAGAAAAATGAAAGAAAGAAAAATGGACACCGTCAACCATACACTTTAGTTGAAATTTCAGGTATTAACTAATGACTATTATTGACCTTTATAAAAAGGGAAATTATTATTGTGGATTTAAGTCTTGTGGTCATGCAGAGGGTGAATTTGAAAAAATTGTATGCTCTAGCATGTCTACTCTCACTCAAACTTTTTATTTTACACTTATAAATAAGCTTGGAGTAGAGGAGAGTGAAATAAAAGATGTTCAAGGCGACGGATTGTTAAAAATAGAAATTTTAAATAGTAATATTTATAGAAGAAATGATATTCAAACTTGTTTTGAATTTATGATTATGGGGATTGAGCTTATAAATGAAGCTTATCCAAATTATTTGACACTAAAGGATGTGGAGGTGCAAAATGATTAAATTTGATTTATTGCTTTTTTCTTCAAAAAAGGGAGCAGGCTCTTCTAAGAATGGTCGTGATTCAAACTCAAAAAGACTTGGAGTTAAAAGAGGCGACGGTCAATTTGTTCTAGCAGGAAATATTCTTGTAAGACAAAGAGGAACAAAAATCCATCCAGGAGAAAATGTTATGAAGGGTTCTGATGACACTTTATTTGCTACAGCCGATGGAGTTTTAAGATTCACAACTAAGGGCAAAGGCGGAAAGAAATTCGCTAATGTATATGTAGAAGAAAAAGTTGAAGCATAAGAAGGAAGCAGGGGAAACCTTGCTTTATTTTTTTGCACTTTGTAAAGTCTAAAATTTCACCAAGATTTTACATATTTAACATAAGGTTCAAGTTTTCATTACATATCTGTGTTATAATAAGAAAAAATACGAGGTAATTATGTTTATAGATATAGCAAAAATAAAATTAAAAGCCGGAAAAGGTGGCGATGGTGCTGTCGCATGGCGTAGAGAAAAGTATGAACCAGCAGGTGGACCAGCTGGAGGCGATGGTGGCAGAGGTGGAGATGTAATTGTAATGACTGACTCTGGACTTCACACTTTGATGGATTTTAGATATAAAAGAGAATATAAAGCCGAAAATGGACAAAATGGCATGAATAAATTAAAGTTTGGGAAAGATGGCGAAGATATAATTTTAAAAGTTCCTGTTGGAACTCTCATTAGAGATGCAAATACTAAGGGAGTCATCTATGATTTAAAAGAGGACAATATGTCTGTAACTGTTTGTAAAGGGGGGAAGGGTGGTCTTGGCAATGCAAGGTTTAAGACTTCAACTAGACAGGCACCCGCTTTTGCACAAGCAGGAAATATTGGAGAAGAAAGAGAAGTTATTTTAGAATTAAAACTTCTTGCAGATGTTGGGTTAGTAGGTTTTCCAAATGTAGGCAAGTCTACACTTCTTTCCATAGTGACTTCTGCAAGACCAAAGATTGCAAATTACCACTTCACAACACTTTCACCAAATCTTGGAGTTGTAAAAATTGACGAAGGGGAGTCCTTTGTAATTGCTGATATACCTGGTCTTATTGAAGGGGCATCAGAAGGAATTGGTCTTGGAGATGAATTTTTAAAACATATTGAAAGAACAGGAATTTTGATTCATGTTTTAGATATTTCTGGTTCTGAGGGAAGAGATCCATTAGAAGATTTTTACAAGATAAACGAAGAACTTTTTAATTATAACGAAAGACTTGCAGAAAAGAAACAAATTATTTTTGCAAATAAAATGGATGTGCCAGGAGCAGAGGAAAATCTTAAAAAGCTAGAAAAGGAACTTGGCGATAAATACAAAATAATTGCAGGTTCAGCTGCTACAACAAAAAACTTGGATAAATTGATGATAGAAACTTATAAAAACTTGCAAGAAGTTGATTTTAGTGAATACGAAACTTATGATAAAGAGCATGTTGAAGAAGTTGTAAAGGAAGAGGGTATAAGAGTCTTCAAAGAAAATGGAAATTATTTTGTAGAGGGACCTTACATCGACAAGCTTTTGAGGTCTACTAATTTTGAAAATTACGATTCACTAAAATATTTCCAAGAAAATCTTAGAAAGAATAAAGTAGTTGAAAAGTTGGAAGAACTTGGCGTAAATGATGGCGGTTCAGTATTTATTGGCGGATACGAATTTGAATTTTTTGAATAGGAGATAGAATGTTAACAGGAAAAGAAAGAGCATATTTAAAGAGTCTTGCTCACAATATGGATCCACTTATTCAACTTGGAAAAGATGGTATAAACGATGGATTTTTAAAACAAATAGATATACTTTTGGAAGATCATGAAATTGTAAAAATAAATGTTTTACAAAATGCACCAGTGGAAGTTGATGAAATTGTAGATGAAATTTTGGATGCTACTGGTGCAGAATTTGTGCAAAAAATTGGCAAAAAACTTACAATTTATAGAGAATCTAAAGAAAATAAAAAGATAGAATTGTAATGGAAAAGTATGGAATTTTTGGAGGAACTTTTAATCCAATTCACTTTGGTCATTTGATGATTTGTGAATATTTAAAAGAAGAACTGGGTCTTGATAAAGTTATTTTCATACCAACGGGAAATCCTCCGCACAAGAGTTTAGATGTGTCTGCAATAGATAGATACAATATGGTAAAGCTAGCAATAAGTTCAAATCCAGATTTTGAAATTTCTGATATTGAAACAAATAGAGTTAATTTGTCATATACAGTAGATACAATTATAGAACTTAAGAAAATCTATGAAAATCAAAAATTATTTTTTTTAATAGGTTTGGATACTTTATTTCAACTGAAAACTTGGAGAAAAATTGAAGAACTTTCAAGAGAAATTGAATTTGTAGTTGCTCTTAGACCAAAGTATATTGATATTGATGAAATAAATAGAGAGCTGAAATTTTTGAGAGAAAATTATGGTACAATAGTTGAGATTATTCACACACCTCTTTATGAAATTTCTTCTACGGAACTAAGAACAAGAATTAGGGATGAAAAATCTGTTAGATATTTAATTCCAAATAATGTGGTGAATTATATAAAAGAAAGCGGGTTTTACAAAGTTGAACAATGACTTAAAAAAATTTGAATCTGAAGCTTGTGAAAGAATTGGAGAAAAAAGATACCTCCATACAATTCGTGTAAGAGATGTTGCAATAGATCTTGCAAATATATATGGTGTTGATCCAGAAAAAGCGGAGATTGCAGGATTTTTACACGATTGTGCAAAAATTAGAGATGAAAAGAAACTTATTAAGGAAGCAAAAAATCAGGGCCTTTTGATTACAGAAGAGATGAAAAGGGCTCCTCAAATTATACACTCTCATTTAGGAAGAGTAATGGCAAAAAATTTATATGGAATAGATGACGAAGATATTTTAAATGCAATATCATATCATACAACAGGAAGACCTAATATGAGTGATCTTGAGAAAATTATTTTTTTGGCAGATTATATTGAACCTATGAGAAACTTTGATGGAGTAGATGTTGCAAGAAAGCTTGCAAAAAAAGATTTAGATTCTGCAATGTATTTTGCACTTAACAATACTCTAAAATTTTTAGTTGAGAAAGACAAATATATTGTCGTAGAAACAGTACTTGCTAGAAATTTTTATGAGGAGATGAGTAATTGAAAACTTTTTTTAAATCTTTTCTTACTACAATATTAGTAATTATAATTTTAGCTCTTATTGGATTTGCTGGCTATTTTTATTTTTTAAATGATAATGAAGAAGATAAAATTGATGATGGAAAAGAAAATTTACAATTTTTGATGCTTGGAGTGGACTCTCTTGATTCAAGAAAAGCTGATAATGCAAGATCTGACACTATTATGGTAGTAAATGTTGATTGGAAAAGTGGCAAGGTAAATATTATTTCAATTCCACGAGATACTTATAGTTCCATAAAGGGTTATAAGAAGACCAAAATCAATCATTCCTTTAAGTATGGAGGAAGTGAACTCACTTTAGATACTGTAAATAATTTACTAGGAACAGATATAAAATATTATGTAACAGTGGATTATAGATTTGTAGAAGATGTTGTAGATAAAATTGGTGGCGTGACAGTTGATGTTCCTCTTGATATGAATTACGAAGATCCAACAGCAGACCCACCATTAAAAATTGATATAAAAGAGGGAACGCAGACTTTAAAAGGAAATGATGCCATAGGTTTTTTGAGATATAGAAAGGGATACCCTGATGCAGACCTTGGCAGAGTAAAAGCACAACAACAGTTTATGTCATCTCTTCTTTCTAAAATGAAGGAACCAAAAACTTTATTGAAGGCGCCACTTCTTATGAGTTCTTATGTTAATTATTCTGAAAATAATATTCCGGCAAAAAAACTTGCCAAAATTGCAATAAAAATGCGTGGCATAACAAGTGAAGATATTGTTACAAATACACTTCCAGGTATTCCAAAATATATGGGAGGAGTATCCTATTTCGTTCCAGATGATAATAAAATACAGGTAATGCTTTTAGAAAATAATTTTAAATAGGAGGCAAAATGACAGTACAAGAAAAGTTAGATATTATTGTAAAATCTTGTGAATCTAAAAAGGGAATTGATATTAAAGTTTTAGACATCAAGGGCATGACGTCTATTGCAGATTATTTTGTAATAGTTAGTGGAAGTTCTTCAACACAAGTTGATGCACTCGCAAGAGAAATTGATGAAAAGCTTTCAGAAAAGGGAATAAATCCACTTAATAGTGAAGGTAAAAATTCTAGCAGATGGATAATTTTAGATTTTGGTGATATAATAGTTCATGTATTCCACAAAGATGAAAGAGAATATTATAATCTTGAAAGATTGTGGGAAAGTAGCGAAAATAATGAAAATATTGAGGAGGAATAATAATGGTTAAAACACTACACACAGACAAAGCACCTGCAGCAGTAGGTCCTTATTCACAAGCAACAGAAGTAAATGGATTTATTTTTACATCAGGACAACTTCCACTTGTTCCAGAAACAGGAGAACTTATATCTGATGACATAAAAAAAGCGACTGCAAGAAGTCTTGACAACATCAAGGCAATTTTAGAAGAAGCAGGATCAAGTATGGAAAAAGTTGTAAAAGTTAATATATTCTTAGATGATGTAAATGATTTTGCAGCAGTAAATGAAGTTTATGCAGAATATTTTAGTGAACATAAACCTGCAAGATCTTGTGTTGAAGTAGCCAACCTTCCAAAGAATGGACTTCTTGAAATCGAAGCAATAGCAGTAAAATAATATTTGACCCTTCGGGGTCTTTTTTAAGTTATAAAATTTTAGGTGATAAAGATGAAAGAAATAAATGTAAATGAAATAGACAAAATAGAAAAACCATTTGTCATTGATGTAAGAGAAAAAGAAGAAATTATTGAAACTGGAACGATAAAAGATGCCATTCATATTCCAATGATGAAAATTCCAAATAATTTAGACAAAATTCCAAAGGACAGGGAAGTTTATATACTTTGCAGAAGTGGACAGAGGTCTTTTCAAGTTTCAAATTATTTAGATGAGCTTGGTTACGAAGCGATAAATCTAGAAGGCGGAATCTTAGATTATAAGGGAAAATTAGAAGAAAATGGATTGTGAAAATTTAATAAATATTTTAATCCTAGCGATAAATTTTAATTCGCTGGGATTTTTTATTTGCAAATTTTTTATAGTAAATTCTGCTATAATGTAATGAGGAGGTTTTTATGGAAAATAAATTTTTAATTATAGATGGAAGTTCGCTTTTTTTTAGAGCTTTTTACGCTCTTCCTCTTTTAAAAACTAAGAGAGGTCTTTATACTAATGCAATTTATGGTTTTGTAATGATGGTTGAAAACGCAATTGAAAAGATAAACCCTACTCATGTTGCAGTTTGTTTCGATATGAAAGGTAAAACTTTTAGATCAGATATTTATAAGGATTATAAGGGAACTAGACAAAAGACACCAAATGAACTTGAACAACAATGGCCTCTTGTACGTGATATTTTAAATTACATGAATATAAAAATTTTGGAATCTCCAGTATACGAAGCAGATGACATTGCTGGTACACTTGCAAAAATTGCAAGTGAAGAAAATTTTGAAACTTATCTTTTAACAGGTGACAAAGATTACTTTCAACTTGTTGACGAAAATACAAAAGTCCTTTTAACTAGAAAAGGCATAACAGAAATGGACATAGTAACTATTGAGAGTCTAAAAGAAGATTATGAAATTGAACCAAAACAGTTTATTGAGCTAAAGGCTCTAATGGGTGATTCGTCAGACAATATACCTGGGATCTATGGAATTGGTGAAAAAACTGGGCTCAAGATTATAAAAGAGTTTAAAAATATTGAAAATCTTTACGACAACATTGAGGACATATCTGGGAAAAAATTAAAAGAAAAATTAATTGATGGCAAAATGTCTGCCTTTATGAGCAAGAAACTTGGCACAATTGTGAGAGATGTTCCCATAGATGAAAGTTTAGATGATTTCAAGAAAACTCCTTACGATTATGAGAAACTTTCTCAGATGTATCGTGATTTTGAATTTAGTTCAATGTTAAAAAGGCTTCCGAAGGAATATCAAAAGGAGGATATAGAAGAAATTTCTGAGGATAATTTTAAATTTGTTGAGGAAAAAAATTTAGATAATATTATAAAAAAATTAAAGAAATCTAAATCTTTTGCTTTTAAATTTATAACAGATGGAAAAATTTATGAAAATGTAGTTCCAACTTATCTATCCATAAAGGCTAAAGATGATTTTGCAAGTTTTATAAAGTGGGAAGATTTAGATTTAAAAAATTTAAAAGATATTATGGAAGATGAAGACATAGAGAAATTGGGCTATGAAATAAAAGAAGACATAATAATTTTAATGGATCTTGGAATTGATATTAAAAACTATACTCACGACGCAAAAATTGCTGAATATATTTTAAATTCAACTAAAAGTGATTATGATATAAATAAAATTTCTCTTGAATATTTTAAAAATGGATATTTAGATGAAGAGGATCTCCTTGGAAAGGGTGCGAAGAGAAAGAAATATTCTGAACTAGAAATTGAAGATTTATTTAAGTATTTCGCCTTTGTTTTAAATACAGTTTACAATGTAGGAGATTTACAAAAAGAAAAAATTAAAGAAGAAAATATGATTTCTCTTTATGAAGATATGGAACTTCCGTTAGTAGAAGTCCTTGCATCAATGGAATATGTTGGGATAAACACCAATATAGATGTTTTAAATGAAATTGATAGAGAAATAACTGAAAAGTTGAAAAGTCTTGAAGCAAAAATTTATGAAGAGGCTGATGAAGAATTTAATATTAATTCACCAAAACAATTGGGAATAATTTTGTTTGAAAAAATGGATTTCCCTGTAATTAAAAAGACAAAAACAGGATATTCAACTTCTGCAGATGTACTTGAAAAATTAAAGGACAAGGGCGAAATAATTGAAAATATTTTAGATTATAGAAAGTTTTCTAAATTAAAGTCCACTTATATAGATGGTTTGAAAGCCGTAATAAATAAAAATACAAATAGAATTCACTCAAGGTTTATGCAGACAGTTACATCTACTGGAAGAATTTCTTCGACAGAGCCAAATCTTCAAAATATTCCAATAAAAACTGAGGAAGGAAAACTAATTAGAAAGGCATTTTTGGCATCAGAAAATTCTATTTTAGTTGACGCAGATTATTCACAAATTGAACTTCGTGTACTTGCTGCACTTTCAAATGACAAAGAAATGCTAAATGCTTTTACAGAGGGACTTGATATTCATAGAAAAACTGCATCAGAAGTATTTCATGTAGATTATGAAGATGTGACTTCACTCCAAAGATCAGAGGCAAAAGCAGTAAACTTTGGAATAGTCTATGGAATTTCAGACTATGGTCTTTCCAAAAATTTAAATATTCCACGAAAAGCAGCAAAGGAATACATTGACAACTATCTAGAACACTTTGTTGGAATAAAAAATTATATGTCAGAGGAAATAGAAGAGGGCAAAAAGAAGGGCTATGTGGAAACAATTTTCAAGAGAAGAAGATATATACCAGAGCTCAATGCAAAGAATTTTAACATAAGAAGTTTTGGAGAGAGGGTCGCACTAAACACACCAATTCAAGGTTCGGCAGCAGACATAATAAAAATTGCAATGGTAAAAGTTTATAGTGAACTTAAAAAGAGAAAGTTAAAGTCCAAACTGATAATTCAAATTCACGACGAACTTGTTGTTGATGCAGTAGAAGATGAAGTTGAAGAAGTAAAAAAAATTATGAAGGACTTAATGGAAAATTCAGTTGACTTAAATGTAAAACTTTCTGTGGACATGAACACTGGAGTAAATCTCTATGAATCAAAGTAAAATTATTGGCCTCACAGGCTCTATTGCAACGGGAAAATCTCAGGTCTCAAAGTATTTAAAGGACAAGGGCATAAAGGTAGTTGACGCAGATTTAATAGCGAGGGATGTGGCAAACTATAAATCTGTAAAAAATAAAATCAAAAAAGAATTTGGCGACGACCTTTACATCAATGACCAGCTGGACAGAAAAAAGCTGGCTGAAATTATTTTTGCAAAAAAAATTCACCGCCAAAAATTAAATGACATAATGCATCCAGAAATTTACAAAGAGATAAATAAAAAGACTAGGGGCAAGGAAGATCTCGTATTTGTGGACATACCCCTTCTCTTTGAAAATGAAGATATAAATAAGAAGTATGGACTTGACTTTGACGAGATCTGGCTTGTCTATGTGGACAGGGAAACCCAGATAAAAAGGCTCATGGATAGAGACGGCATTTCAAGAGACTATGCAGAGAAAAAAATAAATTCGCAAATTTCTGTTGAAGATAAGAGGAAAAAAGCAGATGTCATAATTGACAACTCAGGTATTTTAGAAGAAACTTTCGCCCAAGTAGAAGAAAATTTAAAAAAATTATAACAAATAGCTGTATTAGCAGAAGTGAGTTAATACAGCTATTTAACTATTTCCCAAAAAACATTATAAGAATTATTAAAATTATTAGCATAAAAGTAGCTAATTTTTTAAATATTTTAGAATCATCGGTATCAAGAGATAATATAATAAGTATCATAAAAATAATGGAAATTACATTTATTATTATCTTTGTTGTTCTATTAAAAATAAGATAATTATGATTATTTAAAAAGATAATTATTAAACTTATTAAATATAACAATTTATATATTTTATCAAATTTTTTCATGTTAATATTTTTCGATATTTGTAATATATTTATCAGTCCTATACACTGTTCTCATACCAGCTCTCCTTCTGTAGTACTTAACAGTTTTAACCGTAAAGATTAGCCCATGACTAGAATCATTTGGTACAAATAAATTAGCACCACCTATAAGTGTACTAACAGTACTAATTAAACCACCAACGGGTTCAGCACCAGACACTAAAGCTACAGCTAATCCAACGATTCCTCCTGCAGATGCTCTATCGCCTATATAGCTTCTTATCTCACTATAAGACATTCTAAAAGAGCTATAAGAACTTTCAGAATAAGTTGAAATTCCAGAAGCTTTATCAACAAAGTTTGAATAAGATTCAGTTTTACCAGTAAAACTTGAATATATAGTATCATCTTTGTAGTTAACAATTATAAAGTTCTCTGTATCTGTATCCAAATTTTTTATAGAAATTTTTTTAAAATTATTATTTTCTATAATTTCAACTTTTTCAGAAGAAATATTATTTTGAAAATTAGAATTACGGATTTCTGAATTTTCAAATTGATCATATGTGTAATATGATTGATTTAGTTTTTCTGCAAAAACATTTGTATTCACAGACATTGGAATTAAGCTTGCAAAAGCTAATATAAAACTTACTTTAGAATAAAAATTTTTCATAAAAAACTCATTTATATTTAAAATAACTAAATATTAACAAATTAACACATAAAGCAGTTAAAAATCAAAAGAGAATATAGTTAAAAAATAAAAATAACTTTACAATTCCAGATTTCTTTGTTAAGATATAATTTGTCCTAGGGGTATAGTTCAGTTGGTAGAACATTGGTCTCCAAAACCAAGTGTCGTGGGTTCGAGTCCTGCTACCCCTGCCAATAACTGATTGCGCAAGCAGTCAGTTTTTTTATGCCCATTTTTAAAATCTATAATATAGTTACTCTACATATTGATAAAATGGGAATTTCTATTGAATTTATTTAAAAAAATTTTATAACTATGATATAATTATATATTATGAATTGGAGGTCAACATGAAAGAAAAATTACTTGGAATCAAAGATGAATCCATGAAACTTTTAAATAAAGTTAATACAATTAAAGAGATAGATGAACTTAAAGTTAAGTACTTGGGCAAAAAGGGAGAGATAACTAAAATATTAAAAGGCATGAAGGATCTTTCCAAAGAAGAAAGGCCTGTTATGGGTGCTCTTGCCAATGAAGTGCGTGAAGATATTGAAAAATCTATTGAAGAAAAAAAGATTGAGATTAACGACAAAATATTAAAGGAAAAACTTCGTGAAGAAAGAATCGATGTTACTTTAAAGACTGATGATATTTATTTGGGACACAGACATCCTCTAAAGAAGACTCTTGAAGATCTTGAAGATTTATTTACACATATGGGTTTTACAGTTTACGATGGGCCTGAAATTGAAACTGTTGAAAATAATTTTGACCTTTTAAATGCACCAAAGGATCACCCTTCAAGAGATATGTCAGATACCTTTTATTTTAATGATAATATTATACTTAGATCCCAAACTTCACCTGTTCAAGTTAGAGCAATGAAAGAACATGGAGCTCCAATTCGCATGATATGTTCTGGCAGAGTTTTTAGGTCTGATGAAGTTGATGCTACTCACTCACCAATGTTTCATCAACTTGAAGGGCTTGTTGTAGATGAAAAAATTTCTGTTGCAAATTTAATTGACACTTTAAATTATTTTGTAAAGGCATTTTTTGGAGAAGATATGAAGACTAGATTTAGACCTCATTACTTCCCGTTTACTGAGCCAAGTTTAGAAGTCGATACTACTTGTCCTAGTTGTGGTGGCAAGGGTTGTAAGGCTTGCAATTATACTGGATGGAGTATGGAACTTTTGGGATGTGGAATGGTTCACCCAAATGTTCTTAAAAATTGTGGAATTGATCCTGAAAAATATTCTGGTTTTGCCTTTGGCATGGGAATCGACAGAATTGCAATGGTAAGGTACAATATCACAGATATAAGAATGATGTTTGAAAACAACAAAAAGTTCTTGGAACAGTTTTAAGGAGATAGATATGTTATTACCGATTAAATGGCTAAAAGATTATGTTGATTTCGATTTTGATGTGAAAAAGCTTGCTGATGGGCTTTCGAATTCTGGTTCTCATGTTGAATCTATTATTATCCCTGATGATGGTTTAAATAAAATTGTAGTTGGGAAAATTGAAAAAATTGAAAAGCATCCCGATGCAGATAAACTTGTGATTTGTTCTGTAAACGTTGGTGACGAAATTTTACAAATTGTTACTGGTGCATCAAATGTTTTCGAAGGTGCGATTGTTCCTGTTGCTCTTCACGGGTCTACTCTTGCTGATGGTGTTAAGATAAAAAAGGGTAAACTTCGTGGAGTTGAATCAAATGGAATGTTGTGTTCTCTTGAAGAACTTGGATTTGAAAATTCTGTTATACCTAAAGAAGCAAAAAATGGAATTTTTATTTTTCCAGAAGGTACCGAAATAGGCAAGTCTGCCATAGAAGTTCTTTTTATGGATAATGAGATTCTTGAACTTGAAATTACTCCCAATAGGCCAGACTGTCTTAGTATTATGGGAATGGCTGTGGAAACTGCCGCATCCTTTGATTTAAAAACTAAACACAATGATATAAAAATTGAAAATGAAGTTTCCAATTTTTCAGAATTTTTTGATGATATAATTATTGAAACTGAAAACTGTAACAGATATTATTCAAAGATTTTAAAAAATATAAAGATTGGTCCTTCTCCACTTTGGCTACAAGCTTACCTTATGCAAGCAGGAGTTAGACCAGTTTCAAATATAGTTGACCTTACAAATTTTGTTATGCTAGAATATGGCGAACCTCTTCATGCCTTTGATCTTGACACATTGAAAAACAAAAAAATTGTTGTGAGAATGGCAAAAGATGGGGAAGAGATGGTTACCCTTGATGGAGAAACTAGAAAGCTTGAAAAGGACGATATTTTAATCACTGATGGAAGTGAAATTGTTGGACTTGCTGGTGTGATGGGTGGTCTTGATTCTGAAATTACAGATAAAACCGTAAATGTTCTTCTAGAAGGTGCGAGCTTTAACAAAGAAAATATTAGAAAAACGTCAAGAAGACTTAATTTAAGAAGTGAAGCGTCTTCAAGATTTGAAAAGGGAATTGATGTAAATTTAGCTAAGACTGCTGTTGACAGAGTTTGTGAACTTGCTGAAAAAATGGGAATTGCAGAAGTTGTTGACGGAAACAAAGACGTTGGAAACTTTGATAGAAAAGAAAAAGAAATAGAATTAAGAAAAGAAAAAGTAAATAATCTTATTGGTGTTGACTTTACAATGGATGAAATTTCTAATATTTTAAATAGACTTGAAATCGAAACTGATGTAAGAGATGACTATCTTATTGCAAAGGTACCAACTGTTAGACTTGATCTCGACATAGAAGAAGATTTAATAGAAGAAATTGCAAGAATTTATGGTTATGACAATATTGAACCTAAGAAGTTAAAGGGGACTTTGACTGTTGGTAGAAAACCTGTATTTAGAAATGTAGAAGATAGGATAAAAAATCAACTTATTGGGTTAGGATATTCTGAGTTTATGACTTATTCTTTTGTCAGTCCTTCTTCTTATGAAAAAGCAAATTACAAAGAAGATGAAAAGAATATTATAAAAATTTTAAATCCCCTTGGCGAAGATTACTCTATTATGAGAACTACAATGATTCCGTCAATGATAGATGCTCTTTCAAAAAATTATGCAAGAGGCAATGTCAATGTAGGCGGTTTTGAAATTGGAAATACATTTTTCCCAACTGAAGAGGAGCTTCCTTCTGAAAGGTTAAAACTTGCAATGGGATTTTACGATCTTGGAGATTTTTATTATTTAAAAGAATCAATTGAAAAATCTCTTTGGTATCTTGGAATAAATAATCTTGAAGTGAGAAGAAGAGAAGCCAGTTTCCTTCATCCAGGAAGAAGTGCAGAATTCATTTTAAATGGAAAGAGCCTTGGAGTTTTTGGCGAAGTGCATCCAAAGGTACTTGAAAATTACGGTTTAAAAAAGAGAGCTTATGTTGCAGAACTTGACTTTAACTTAATAGTTGAAAATACAATAGATAATTACACATACAAGGCATTGCCAAAATATCCTACAATGAAAAGGGACTTTGCCTTTGTAATGGATAGAGATGTGGATTCAGTTGAACTTGAAAAAATTTCTAAAAAATATGGCAAAGAACTTTTAGAATCTTTTAAAGTTTTTGATATATATGAAGGAAAAAATATTGAGGATGGCAAAAAATCTGTTGCTTTTTCACTTGTTTTTAGAGCGGCTGATAGAACTCTAGAGGAAAGTGAAGTTACAGAAATTTGTGAAAAAATAGTTGCTGAGATTGAAAGTGAAATTGAAGCTAAATTAAGATCCTAAGGAGGCTATTATGTCCGATTCAAAGAGAATTGAAGTTGTTATTGATGGCATGAAATTTTTTGTCTGTGGAGATGATGACGAAAAGTATATTAAGGACCTAGCAAAAGAACTTGATGGCAAGATAAAAGAAACTTCAAAAAGTAATTACAAATTAAATCAAGTACAATCTCTTGTTTTATGTGCACTAAATATTTTAGATGATTTAGAAAAAGTTAAGGCTGATAAAATTGATTTAGATAAAGTTGGTGCAGATAAAAAAGAAATTATTGAAAAAATTGAAGAGATAAAAGATTTAAAAAAACAGCTTTCTATTTTTGAAGAAGAAAACAAAAAAGTTAACAAAATTTATAGAGAGTTGCGACAAAAGTCCATTGATGTAGAAGATAGAAATAGAAAAGTGAACAAAGATCTTCTTGATAAAAACTCTGAGATTGCAAATTTGAAAGAAGAGATACAAAAGCTTGAGGGAAATATTTCTGCTTTAGAAGAAAAAAATAACGATGCGTCAAGAAGAATAATAGATCTTTCAAGAGAATTGGAAAATCTTTATGAAGAAAAGTAAATATGAAATTTTAGCACCTGCTGGTGATATGAATGCTCTTAGGGCTGCTGTATCAGCAGGTGCTAATGCTGTTTATTTAGGGTATGATGAGTTTTCTGCAAGAGCAAAGGCAAAAAATTTCAATAAAAAAGAGTTAGAAGAAGCAGTTAAATTTGCACACCTTAGAAATGTAAAAATTTATGTAACATTTAATATTTTAATTGCAGATTTTGAAATAAAAAGAGCAATGGAAAGCATAAAGATGCTACATGATATTGGTGTTGACGCACTAATACTTCAGGATATTGGTATTGCTGATAGAATCAGAAAGGACTTTCCCGATTTTGAATTACACGCATCTACTCAGATGGCTGTAAATAATTTCTATGGAGCAGCATTTTTAAAAGAAATGGGTTTTTCCAGAGTAGTGCTTGCTCGAGAAACTCCCTTTTTTGAAGTTGAAAAGATAAAAGAACTTGATATTGATATAGAAACTTTTATACATGGTGCACTTTGCGTATGTTATTCAGGCGAATGCCTGATGAGTTCCATGATTGGTGGAAAGTCTGGCAATAGAGGAGAGTGTGCACAGGCTTGTAGAAGGTCTTATGAAATTTTAGATTTTCATAAAAATAAAATTGCAAGAAGGCTTTATTATATTTCTCCCAAGGATTTAAATACATTAGATGATGTGGCAAAGGTGATTAATGCTGGCGGGTATTCTCTAAAAATTGAAGGGAGAATGAAAAATCCAGAGTATGTCTATACCCTTGTTTCTTCTTACAAAAAAGCTTTGGAGGGAAAACTAAAAATAGAAGATAAAGAGAATACAGAGCAAGTTTTTAATAGAGGCTTCACAAAGGGATTTTTTAATGGAGATTTTGGAAATAATTTTATTTCTTCTGACAGACCAGATAATAGAGGGGTTGAAATTGGAAAAGTTATTTCTATTTTCAAAAATTTTGCAAAAGTAGTTTTTAGTGTAGATGTATTTGAAGGTGATGGACTTGAGTTTGAGTCAAACAAGGGAAGGTTTGGTTTTAAGGTAAGAGAATTTTATAAATTTGGAGAAGAAGTTAATTTAGTGCTTCACAAAATGCCTACAGAAGGTTCTAAAATAAATAGAACATATTCAAAAAAATTATATGAAAAAGTTGACGATAAAATTGAAAATTATAATTTTAAGAGAAATTTGGATTTAGATTTGAATATTAATATAGGGGAAAATCCTAAAATCAATGGAAAAACAGAAGGATTTGAAACAAACTATGAATTAGATAAAAAAGTTGAAGTTGCAAAAAAATCTGGACTTTCTAGAGAAAAAGTTTTGGAAAATATTTCTAAGACTGGAGATAGTATTTTCGAGGTTAGAAGTGTAGATCTAAATCTGGATGAGGGTGCTTTTCTTCCAATTTCTGCTATTAATGAAATGAGAAGAGAAGTTGTGAAAAAATTAGAGAATAAAATTTTAGAAAAAAGCATAAATAGAGTTTTGAATCCTTATAATTTTGTAGAAGGATCTAACAGGGCCAAAATAAAATCAAAAGATTCGAAAATAAAAGTATTTTTTAATAAATTTGAGGACTTAGATAAAACAAATCTTTCTAATATTGATGAAATTATAATTCGTGCAAAGGACTTAGAGAAGTTCAAGAAAAAATATAAAAGAGAAGTTTCTATTTATCTCGACAAATTTTATTCTTATAGAGAACTTGAAAATTTAAGGAACTATATTTTAAAAGATAAAGTTGTAGAGGGAGTTTGGATAAATAATCTATCTGAATATTATATTTTTAAAGATGAAGATGTAAAAATCAATGCAGATATTGGATTAAATATTTTTAACAGTAATTCAGCTGAATTTTTTTATAATTTGGGTTTAAATTCTATTACAATCTCTCCAGAGCTAAATAGCAGACAAATTCAAGAAATTGTAAAAAATAACAGTGTAGATTTCAACTTAATTTCATATGGAAGAGTGCCAGTTATGACAATGAAACATTGCCCATATTCAGTTGTAAAAAATTGCGTAGATGAGAGGGATTGTCCAAGTTGCAAGTACAAAAATTATCTTTTGAGGGATGAAAAAAATGTAGACTTTGAAGTGTTAAGGCAAAATACTTTCACAGAAATTTTTAACTCCTACCCAATTTTATTAGATGAATATGTAAATAGATTAAAGAAAAATAATGTAAATCTCTTAATTTTGGCAGATGAATTTACAGATGAAGTTATAAATTTGTATAAAAATTATAATGACAAAGATTTTGAAAATATAAAGAAAAAAATTGAAAATAAATATGGACAAGTTACAAAGGGACATATAAATAGGGGGATTGTCAGTGGATAATTCTTTTGAAAGAGCGTCAAAAACTTTGGAATTAGATAAGGTTTTGGGCGAACTAAAAAATCTTGCCAGTGCAAGTATCACAAGTGAATATATTGAAAGTATAGAAATTTCTACGGATTTTGATGAAATCAAAAATAGATTAAATGAAACAAATGAAGCATTGAAATTAATTTTATCAAAGGGCGAGCCACAACTTTTTGGTATAGTTGATATAAAAAATATTATTAAGCGTGTTGAAATTGGAGGATCACTTTCTGCATCAGCACTGTTACAAGTTTCTGATTTTTTGAGAGTTTCTCGTGGGCTAAAAACTTATCTAAAAAAAGAATCCGACAGTGATGAAAGTATAAAGTTAAATTACATCGACAAATTAATTGAAGATTTGTATACTGAGAAAAAATTAGAAGATGAAATTAATTCAAAAATTATATCTGAAGAAGAAATTGCAGATGATGCTTCAAGGGAACTTCTGAGAATAAGAAGAGGAATTGCAGATAAAAAAAATTCTATAAAAAATAAGCTGAATGGAATTTTAAATAATCAAGCTAATTATTTGCAAGATGCGATAGTAACTCTTAGAGATGGGCGCTATGTCGTGCCTGTGAAAATTGAAAATAAATCAAGGGTAAGAGGTCTTGTTCACGACATCTCAAGCAGTGGGCAAACTGCATATATTGAGCCTATGTCTGTTGTTGAAGCAAACAACGAATTAAAGGAATTATATATAAAAGAAAATGCAGAAATAGAAAAGATATTAAGAGAGTTATCAGAACTTGTTGCAGAATCATCTGAATATATAAAGTCAAATCAAGATAAATTAATTGAATTGGATTTTATTTTTGCAAAGGCGAGGCTTGGCATAAAGTACCACGCAAATATGCCAAAGATAAATAAAGATGGAAGAATAAATTTAATAAGAGCATATCATCCTTTTTTAGATAGAAAAATTGCCGTTCCAATTGATATAAATCTTGGAATAGATTTTTCTTCTCTTATAATAACAGGGCCAAATACTGGTGGTAAGACAGTAAGTTTAAAGACAGTTGGTCTTTTATCTCTTATGACACAATATGGACTTTTGATACCTTGTGAAGAAAGTTCAGAAATTGCAATTTTTGAAAAAGTTTTTGCAGACATTGGAGATGAACAGTCTATTGAACAGTCACTTTCAACTTTTTCATCTCACATGGTAAATATTGTCTACACTTTGAAAAATGTTACAAAAAATTCTTTGGTTTTATTTGATGAGCTTGGAGCTGGTACTGACCCAACAGAAGGGGCGGCTCTCGCAAGGGCGATAATGGAATCTATGTTAAAAAGAAATATAAGATGTATTTCCACAACTCATTACAACCAGCTAAAGGTATTTGCTCTTACAACAGATGGAGTTGCCAATGCCTCTATGGAATTTGATGTAGATAGTCTTTCTCCAACTTATAGATTACTAATAGGAGTTCCAGGAAAGTCTAATGCTTTTGAAATTTCAAGAAGACTTGGTCTTCCAAATGAAATTATAGAGGAATCCAAAAAGCTTTTGAGTTCAGAAAACATTGAATTTGAAGATGTTTTGCAGTCTATTGACAAAGATAGGACAAAAATTAGAGAATACAAGGAAGAACTTGAGAGAGAAAAAAGAGATTTAGAAATTGAAAACAAAAAGCTTGAAGGGAAAATAAGGAATTTAGAAGATCAGAGAGAAAAAATTTTAGAAAAATCTCGTGAAGAGGCAAAGAGAATTCTTTTAAATGCAAAGGAAAATGTGGATATAATTTTGTCTGAGATAAATGAAGCAAAAGATAATATAAACTCTGAGAATTCTAAAAAAATTCAAGAGGCACAGGATCTTTTGCGTGAAAGTTTAAAGAATTCTAGAAATAATTCTGAACTTGAGATAAAAAAAGCAGTTAACCCGATAAGAGAAATAAAAGTTGGAGATAAAGTAAGGACATCTCTTGGCAACGTGGCAACTGTTATTGAACTTCCAGATAGTAAGGGAAATGTACTTGTTCAATCGGGAATTATGAAAATGAAACTTCCTAAGGAATCTTTAACTAGAATTGATGTACAGGAAGATACGACAAAGCACAATACTAAAAAGATTTTAAAGAGCAAAGCAACTAATGTAAAAAGTGAAATTGACATTAGGGGCAAGAATTTTGACGATGCAAAAGATATTGTAGAAAAATATTTAGATGATGCCTATCTTTCTGGCTTAAAATCAGTTAGAATAATTCATGGTAAGGGCACAGGCGTCCTTAGAAAAAAACTTAGGGAATATTTTAAACAGATAAAAATTATAGAGTCTTTTAAAGATGCACAGTACAATGAAGGTGGCGATGGTGTAACTGTCGTAACATTAAAGTAAGGAGTTAGGATGATAAATTTTAGAGAAGAAATAATAAAAATACTTGATGAAAAAATTGAAAGTTTAAATCCACTAGAAATAGATAAAATGATTGAAATTCCGCCAAATTATGAACTTGGTGATTTTGCTTTTCCAGTGTTTAGTTTGGCAAAAGTTTACAGAAAAAATCCTGCCATTATTGCGGAAGAACTTGCAGGAGAAATTAATTCAAAATATTTTGAGAGAGTTGAAAATAAAAATGCCTATTTAAATTTTTATATCAACAAAAGTCTTTTGGCAGAGGAAATCTTAAAAGAAACTATTGAAAAAAAAGAAGATTTTGGAAAGGTAAATTATGGTGAAAATAAAAATGTAGTTGTGGAATACTCTTCAACAAATATAGCAAAGCCTTTTCATATTGGTCACATTAGGTCAACAGTAATAGGAGATTCGCTAAAAAGGATTTATAAATTTTTGGGTTACAATACAATTGCAATAAATCACCTTGGCGATTATGGAACTCAATTTGGTATGCTTATTTATGCATACAAAACTTGGGGGAGTAAAGAAGCTATTGAAGAAAATCCTATTGACGAACTTTTAAAATTATATGTAAAAGTAAATGGAGTTTGCGAAGAAGACAAAGATGTAAAAGACAAGTGTAGATACTGGTTTAAGGAACTTGAAAATGGAAATGAAGAGGCCGTAGAAATTTGGAAATGGTTTAAAGAAGTTTCATTAAAGGAATTTAATAGAGTTTATGATATGCTTGATATTCACTTTGATTCTTACAATGGTGAATCTTTTTATTCAGATAAAATGCCTGCACTTATAGAGGAACTTCGCAGTAAAAATGTACTTGAAGAGTCAGAAGGTGCGGAAGTAATTAACTTAGAAGAGTATGATCTTCCTCCAGCAATTGTTGTAAAAAGTGATGGAACAACAATTTATTTGACAAGAGATTTAGCTGCAGCAAAATATAGACATGAAAATTATAGACCATATAAAAATATTTATGTTGTAGGAAGTCAACAAAGTCTTCACTTTAAACAATTGAAATCTGCACTTAAAAAAGCAGGCTTTGATTGGTATGATGAAATAGTTCATGTACCTTTTGGAATGGTTTCTCTTGAAGATGGAACACTTTCAACTAGAAAGGGGAAAGTTGTATATTTAGAAGATGTACTGAACAAAGCAACAGATAAGGTTCGTGAAATTTTAGATAACAGAGAAAAAGAACAACACCAAAAAATAGAAAACAAAGAAGAACTTTCACAAGCAGTTGGAATAGGAGCAATAAAATTCCAAGAATTATTTAACGGCAGAATAAAGGACTATACATTTAACTGGGATAAGACTCTTTCTTTTGAAGGTGAAACAGGACCTTATGTGCAATACGTTCACGCAAGAATTTGTTCCCTTTTAACAAAAGGTAATTTTGATATAAATAATGAATTTGATGCAAGTCTATTAAATAAAGAGTCTGAAATAGATATTATAAGAATTCTTTATAATTTCACAAATGTAGTAATTGATGCTTGTGAAAAATGTGAACCATACTACATTACAAGATATACAGTGGAACTTGCGAAGAACTTCAATAAATTTTATAATCAAACACAAATTTTGGTAGAAGATGAAAAATTAAAAAATACAAGACTTCTACTTTGTTATGCAGTTAAAAATGTTATTGCAAGTGGACTTTATCTACTTGGGATAAAAGCTCCTGAAAAGATGTGATAAAATGAGTTTTTTTGAAGATTTAAAATTAGTTTATTCTAAAGCATCTAAAGATACTTTGACAAAAATAAAAAGTTCACCACTAATTTTAATAGTTCCTTTTTTGTACGGAATAATTTATAGCCTTGCAATGATAGTATTTGGAAATATATTAGGGATGGTATCAGGAGTATTTATGGGATTTTTAATGCCTGTTATAACTTCTCTTATACTTTCGAGTTATTTTTCAATTCTAAGTGATTTAATTTACTATAACAGAATTAGTTTTAGAAATTTTAAAGATACATTTAAAAGTTATTTTGCATCAATTTATTCGGTTTATTTTATATTAATAATAATATCTTGGATAATTCCAGTATTTGGAGGGAATTTAATTTTAGCAGTTATAATAAATCTAATTATAAATCCGATAGCGGAATCAATTTATATAAGAGGAGAATATTATACAAGTGCCTATACACATTCCTTTGAATTTATGAAAGAAAATTTTTGCCTATGGGTTATTCCTTACGTAGTATATTTATTAATTTTACATCTTATTGGTTTTGATTTTGTATCCACAATAGCGTCAAGTAGTGTCATAGATATTCCTCTTGGCGAAAACTTAGTAAATGGAATTTATTATAAGAATTTATTAAATCTCTATAATATAAGAATTTTATTGGCAACTATTGTGACAGCAATTTATGCGGTATTTAGAGGAAACTTGTATAAAATATTACAGGGGTCTACAAGAAGAAAAAGAGCATATATGGGAGAAATTTAAATGGAAAATCTTTTTAAAGAAGAAAGAAACAAAAAATTAAAAAATATAGTTTTTATAGAGCTAAAAAAAGAATACCAACTGGAAGATTTGACACTTCCCGTTGGTTTCTCTTTGCCCATAAAGTTAGACTATATTATAGAAGGAGTAAAGGATAAAGAATTAGAAGAAGAGATAAACCTTGAAAAAATAACAGAAGCAATGATTTATCTTTTGGGAATAGATAGTGAATTTAAATATGCTGAAAAATATAAAGAAATTTTAAAAGCTTTAAATATAGATTTAAAAAATTATGCTATGCACAAGGCTTTTTTAAATCAAGAAAAAGATCCCTTAGATTCTTATATATTTTTAAAAGGTTATGAATTAATTGAAGGAGAAGACGCGGACATAATCTTTAAAGAATCAAATATATTAGAAGCTCTTTATAATAAAATAAAAGATGACTATGAAAAGAGTGAAAAACTTTTAAATATAATAATAAAAAATTATAACAAAGTTTTGAATTTGGACGAGGAATATAGCCTTTCCTATTATAGGCTTGCTTATATAAATTTGTCGCTTCGAAAATATATAAAAGCAAATATGTATTTTGAAAGATTTTTAAATACATCTTATGATGAAGAATTGAAAGAGGAAGTTAGATGCGAAATAGAAACAATAAAAGATTATGTAAATTTTGACTCGGCAAAGACATATCTATCTTATGGAGAATATGAAAAAGCACTAAATTTGTTAAAAGGAATTTCAGAAAATTTTAATAAAGACGAAGAGTTTTATTACATCTATGGCATAACATATTACAACATAGGAGATTTAAAAAGTGCAGAAGAATATATAAAGTTATCAGTAGAAAAAAAGGTATTAGAAGAAAATGTAAATTTATTGTCAACACTTTATGCATCAAAAAATAGATTTGACAAATCAATAGAAACATTAAAATTGGGTTTAGAAGAAATGAAAGACAGTTACATTTTAAATTATAATTTAGGGATAATATATTTAAATATAAAAGAGAAAGAAAAAGGAATAGAATACCTAAAAAAAGCCAATAGTCTAAGTCCAAAAGAAGAATTAGAAAATTTAATAAAAAAATTAAATTAAGTATTGACACGATTCAAAAATCAGTGTATACTGAACAAGTTGTCTAACGAGGACAGCACTTCTTAAAAACAAAGTAAAATAATTCAAAAAAAAGTAAATTTTACTTGACAAATTTTTTTTGAGAAGATATAATAAAAAAGCTACTTCAAGAGTAGCAAGAACAATGATAATTAAATAGTGTG
>OBDG01000035.1_pt1 | contig 105237 bp, 113 predicted proteins | sample 1481331 | NCBI WGS metagenome assembly OBDG01 (sample SAMN00990124, study PRJEB22392) | human gut metagenome
TTCAAATAAAAATTCAAAATGATGAGTTATGTACAATCTCATATTGGGAAGACGGCAGCATTTCAAACTATACAGGAAAAATTTTGAAAATTGATACAATCAATGGTTATTTTACATTTTACGATTCTACAAATACTAAACATACTTTTTTCAATACTAATGTGTATAATATCTCTTAAACTTGAATTATTTCTCTTTACCTGTGTATTAAATATCTTCATATATTTTATTATATAATGTGTTTATTTCATCTTTGAGCCTCTTTTTCTCATTTTCTAAAGATTTTACTCTCCTTTTTAATGAAGAAATTAATGCGTCTTTACCGTCACTGTTATTTTTATGTACAAATATGTCTTTACTTTGTTCACGTAACTCTTCGATTCTCTTTCGAATTTTACTATTATTATATAAAGTAGCTTTAGATACATTTGAATGCTTAGCAACAATATTAAAGTTAATTTCTTCATTTTTTCGAACCAATTCATTTATTGCTTTAGAAACTTTTTGCTCGGTTTTAACTTTTCGTTCTGCATGTAATTGTTTTAATTGTTCTTGTCTATTAAATTTTCCCATCTTAACCTCTATACTTTTATTCTATTACTTCTCCCGAATATAATGTTTCCATCTTTTATATTACCTAGTATTTCTTCATATTTATTTAATATATTTATATGCTTTTCAACCATATCTTGTCTATTATTATTTTTAGCTAATTCTATAGATTTGACCGTTGATTTGATATGTAATTCATATTTTTCAACATCTAAATCAGAAAATCCAATAGCTAAATCCTTACATGGTTTCCCAGAATTACAAGTCAGGCATGGCGGAGCTTCCATGTATGGACAATCACCACTCAATCTAGCATGACAAGTGCCATAAGGATTGTCCATTGCGTTTAATTTATGTTCTTGCCATAAAGAATTCAATGCTTTTTCTGATAATTCACTACTATGCTGTATATTTTTAATTTTACCGTCAACATCAAAACTAAAAGCCCCTTGATCAATAACTGATTCAAAAGCCTTTCTTTTTGTATCATCAAGTAACTTAGCATATCTGAGTGTCATTTCTGGTGAGGAATGTGCTAATAATTCTTGTATGGTTAATATATCTGCTCCACCATTTAACAATTTCACTGCATAAGTATGTCTAAACTGATGAGTTTTGAAATGGAAGACTTCACCTTGTTCATCAAGAATATTTTTTGTTTTTGCTAAATGATTTAAGTGTGCTCTGACCATATGCTGTGTAAAGGGCATTCCTTTTCTTTTTCCTTTATGAATAGCAAAAATATAATTATTAGGGTTGTTATCTTTTGTACTTTTAATTTTAGAATTGGCTATTAAAACTGCTACTATATCAGCTAATTCATTATCGATTGGTATCCTATGTCCTTTAACAAAAGTTTTAGCAATATCAGTAATTATTGAAAACTTTCCATTAACTTTTGCAAGACAATTATTTTTTAATGTTAATACATCAGAAATTCTTAGTCCTGTTTTAAAAGCTATCCAAACTACAGGTATTAAATCTTTGTGCAAATCATTTATATGCTCAAAAAGCTGTTCCAATACAAAATCTGGGATATAATCAATTTGGCTACTATTTTTCTTTTCGTGTTTAGGTAAGTCTTGAGGATAAATTAAAAATCGTATATCTTGGTACGGTGCTATAGCATAGTTTTGAGTTATAATATCGTTTAAGAACCTTCTAATTGTTTTTAATTCTTCTCTCACAAAATTCTTAGTACTTTGCAAATGTTTATTAGCTGCATATTCAAACAAAAATTCTATATATGCTTCGATATGACATCTATCTAGTTCATTTAAACTATTCCTTGTTTCTTTATTTTTAGATATATTTTGAAAAAACCTAGTTAAAACTCTTATATAAAACCTTGCTGTAGCAAATGCTATATCACCAGTTATCAAACGATTTTTTAAATATTTTTTTGCTAATTCTCGCATTTTAATTGACTCAATTTTTTCAAAGTTTAAATAATTGCCAGTTAGTGTTTTATTATAACTCAATCCATATTTTTCTAAATTTCTAATATCCCATTTATCTTTTTCCCATTCTTCTCGCTTATCAATAAATTTATTTAGATTAATATACATATTCTTTAAAAAAGAAGCTAGTCCACTTTTATGTTCATAATCACCAAAAACTATTGTTGATGATTTTCTTTTTATAGGTATATTATTTTTAGTCAACCAACTAAACCAGTACTTTTCTAACATATTAATATCACAATCTAGTAAAGAATTTAAATTTGGATAAACTTCATTAAAGAACTCAGCAATCTTGTTAAGTTTCACTGCTCCAGTATTAAATACATTAGATAAAGACCAATCCTCTTTAACTATAAGTTTCAAAAAAAGGTATTTAAATTCTAAATTCAAATTTTCACTTTTAATCCTAAAGAAAATATTTTTTCTTTTGTCTTTATAGTTCTTGATACTATCTTGAAATTGCTCGAACTTGTTAAAAGCTGAAATGTGCCATTCATCATTTTTTAAAAAGTAATCATCATATATTTCAGTTATTAGCACTTCTCCTTTTATGTTTATAGTTCTACTTTGTAATGTACATAATTCATTAATCATAGTACTGTTTGTAGGCAAATTAATTGGTATTGACATAGTTATTCCCCTTTATTAAAAACTTGAAATTGATGCTTAACTTTATTCCAATCTTCACGTATATCTTCTTCAGTGGGATGAACATATAAATTAATAGTCGTTTGTATATTACTATGACCAAGTCTTTCTTGAACTTGTTTTATATCCTTAGTTTCATTATAAAAAACAGTTGCATGTGTATGGCGAAATAAATGAGGATGAACATTTATAGATGTTTTATGTTTTAGCCTTTTAAATAATGAATATATATCACTATAATGCATAGCTTCTCCTACATTTCTACCCTTTATTTTTACAAAAAGATAATCAGAACATATGGAAAGTTCGTCAATTATTTCGTACACATAATCGTCATATAAATCAATTAACGATTGAGAAATAAATATTTTTCTTTCACCAGTTTTTAAATAAGTACCATTGCTATTAAATCTATTTTTCAAAACTATTTGGTGACCTTTTCTAAAATCAAATTTGATATCATCAATGCGTAATGATAATACCTCACCTATACGTAATCCTGTTTCATATAATAATTGTATTAAGAATTTATCTCTAATATTATTAGCTGCTCCTAATAATTTCTTAACCTCAACATTGGTTAACACTTCTAGTTTTTTCTTTGGTTCTTTTACTTTCAAAATATTTTTCAACATTCCATAGTCCTTGTTTACGTGATGCATGAAACTTTTATATTTTTTAGAGTATTTACTTTCCGTATGTATAAAATCATAGAAATTAACATCTAATTTTTTGCTCCTATAGAGATAATCATAAAAATTAGATACTACAGTAATAGTCAGATTAATTGTCTTAGGACTAATGCTTTTTCCTTTTCGGTGATAAGAGAGGACATTCTCATATTCAAAAGGTGTTTTCATCCATCTTATAAAATCAACAAAGTTATCAAAACTAACTTCTTTATAGCATATCTTTTTACTTTCTAAGTAAACAAAAAAATTTTTTAGTGCATAGGCATAGGTTTTCTTGGTATTTAAACTTTTCTTAACACTATCCAGATACTTCAAATATCTTACTGCATCTACTATAGGTTCATTATTACCATCTAAAATCATAAAATTGGTACCATTCTTAGATTTTACTTCTACTATTTTCATAATAATCTCATTTCTAATTTTAATAGTATAAGTATACACTATTCAAATTCTTTTTACATCATACATATTAAACTTATTACACGTAATAAAAAAAGACTATTTAATATTTTTACTTTGTTCATTTTTTCTTAAAATATGATTCATTTTAAACAAAATAGTCTATATCCTTCAATATATATATAACCTTTTGCAACATTACCCGAACAATTCGAAACGATTCAACAATACATTATCGACCAAAACAAAATTACACGTCCTGTATTATCAGATGATCAATTGGCTGAGCTAAACATTCGGCTACACGAGGCGCTACAATATGCCCAACCTGTAGAAGTTAAATTTTATAATAATGGCTTTGTAGATTCAGTACGCTTAACCATTTATCGTATTGATGCTATTAATTATGAAATTGATGGTTATGTTTACAATCAGCAACAACGTCAAAAAATTTCTATCTTTGATATCTTAGATATTGTCTTGTTACCTTAATGCTTTGAACATAATTAAAGGCAAGAACAGTCTATATTGTCCTTGCCTAAATGTTATTAGTTATTTTTACTTTCGATATCAGAAATAATTTCTTTAGTTTTTCTTTCAATATCTTCAAAATCTTTTTTAAAGATATAAGCAAATGCTACTACACCAACACCAGCAACTAATGTTGTAATAGCAACTAAGCTAAATACGAATTTAAACACACATTTAATAAAATTCCACATCTCAATTTCACCTCTGTTAAATTAAATACCTATCTACATTTCATTATACTATCATATATAGAATAATCATTAAATAAATACCCACTTTTACGAAATATATTCATCAAATTATATAGTGAGCAAGCTAATGATTATTTTCAAAAATGCCGAGGAACCTCTGTTTCAACGTGACATGACCTTATATGCTAATGTTAACAATGACTATTATCGTGAATGCTAACTTAAGATTGTTATTTATGATAAGATGATTTTAAGTTTTTAACTTAATATCCCCACCATCTATAAAAATATGTTTTAACTGATTGATAAGTCTTATACACCGAGAAATCACCTCAAACAATTTTATATTTCATTTAGTAAAATATAACTTTATTTAACATGACATTCAATATACATACGATTACTATTTATTTACAATATATTACAACTAAAAAGAAAGGGGCCGATGATATGCAACAAGTGATATCAGATATTATGACTTTTAGAGGTTCACATTTCGAGTTAGGTGTTAAAACTGGTAAATGGCTTCAACAAACACCTCTTCTAAAAAATCGAGAAAAAGAATGGAAAAAACGTGTCCCACGTTTCGATATAGATGTAAATGAAACTTATCAAATATTCCAAACTTACGCACCTCAAATATGGGAAGAATTAATGGGACTACAAAGTATACTCAAAATGCCAACACGCCAAATTATTTTAAACTTTGGACATTATCGTTTTACCGATTTAAAAGAAAGTGGTTGCACGGTCTTTCAAGGCAAAGACTTCATGGTTAGAAATTATGATTACCACCCTGCAACTTATGATGGTCGCTACTTACTATATCAACCTACAGATAGCGGTTTAGCTCAAATTGGTCCTGTATCAAGGGTAACTGGAAGAATGGATGGTATGAATGAGTCAGGATTAACTATGGGCTATAACTTTATGCACCGAAAAAAACCAGCAAATGGTTTTGTATGTTATATGATTGGTCGTCTAATTCTTGAAAATTGCCGAAATGTAACAGAAGCAATACAATTATTGAAAGAAATACCACACAGAAGCTCATTTAGCTACATACTGATGGACAAATCATTGAACCATGCAATTGTTGAAGTGACACCGAGATCAATAGATGTTCGTTATGATAATATATGTACAAATCATTTTGAAATATTAACACATGAAAATCGTAATTATACAAAAGAATCTAAAGAAAGACTGGCGCGTACCATTTCACAAACTAATGATAATTTAGATATGACTACAGCATTTAAGTTATTCAATAATCCTCAGTATGAAATTTACAGTAAACTATTCAAAAGCTGGTCTGGCACCATCCATACATCAATGTATCAACCTGAAACATTAACTGCATATTTTACATTGGGAGAAAATGCGCCACCAGAAATAATAGATTTCAAATCATGGTTAGATGGTCAAGACCTTAATATCACTCACTTTACTGGCAATATAGATACCGACTTAACTTTTGCCAACAAATAAATAACACCGATATTAGAGAAATTATGCTTCCTAATATCGGTGCTTACATCCTTTATTTATTCAACTTTGATATTACCATCAATCGTATAAAATTCTAAAACATTGTCGCTTTTCCCAACTTTACCATTAGTAAATGTTTTATTTTTAACTACGCTATCACCCGTTCCCGGATTTAGCTTTAGTATAGTGTCTTCAGGTTTACTATCATACTTAAAACGAATATCTCCTTGTTTAGTAGAAGCTTTTGCATCTACTTTTGATGGCATGTTTTTAAATTCAATGTCACCATGATCGTTTAAAAATATGGATTGTTTAATTTGACTCTTGTCGATTTGTAGCGTACCAATAACAACTTTAATATTGCTATTTTTAATGTTACTTTTACTAATATAAGTAGAACTATTATTTGTCTTTGAATCTAGTGCGTCAAGATTTGAGTTTTTAATAACTACTTCACCGTTAATGCTTTGAATACTTGTGTTCTCTAAATCAACATCACTGATTCTAACACTTCCTGCTCCAGATGATAGATTTAAACGTTTAATCATTTTATCAGGCATTTCAATCGTTAACGTTTTCTTATTCTCATGAAAAGGATTCATATCAATTGCATATCCTCTTGTCTTAGACCTTTTATCACTAATCTTCAACGTCTTATCTACTATATTAATTAATATATCATTGTCACCATCATATTTAACTCTAAATTGATTCCCCCGTTTTATACGAAGTTCTGTACTATCCAAATTTATAGATACATTGTCAAAAGCATCGTCTTTGAATGTTTTATCATATTGTTTAGTACCATATTTGTTTTTATCATAGCTGAACCAAATAATGGTTGCTGCTGTAAAAAAGACAACAAACACTAAAAGCCCAATAAAAAAGAATTTCTTCATTTTCTAACGCTTCCTTTGACAGTTTTAATATACCAAAGTAAATATTTTAAGATTAAACGATAAATGTATTCTAAAATCTTAAATATGACAATGATAAATACTAATCCTAATCCTGAATATGATATGGCAAAAAATACATTACTAATTGAGTCCACAATTCCTCTGGATATTGCTGATGCTAATAAAATAATTGGACAAAACAGCAGCAAAAGTGATATTAAAAATAATGCTAATACAAATAATCCAACTATAGATACTGGTATAAGGATGACAAAAATAGATAGAATGCCTAAACTTAATGAAGCAGCAACAGCTCTTGAAATATTTTCAAATGTTGGTTTAGATTCAGCATAATCAATAACACTTCTAGCTTTTGTTTCAGCTGCAACATCTTGTGGGTCTTTTAACTTCTTTAAAATTTCCCCTTCATCAACGCCATTAAGTTCTTGCTCATAAAAATAACGTTCATATTCATACATTTTTTGATCTCTTAAATGCCTAGGTAGCGCATCAAGTGCTGTTTCTAATTCATTTAAATAAGTAATCTTGTTCATATAGGTCACTCATCCCAATAAAATTATTTATTCGTTTTTTATAACTTTAAGACCTAAAGCTATTTACTAAAAAATTCAATACGTTTAATTTCTAAATCTTGATAAAGTAAGTTTAATTTTAAATGGTTATCTCTATCAATATACTTTACCGATGAGAAATCATTGCCAACTTTTGTTCTTTTATATCCGAATCCAAGATTTTCAATCGCGTTATTTATCGGCGAACCAATTCCCCCATCAAAATTAGTATGTATCTTTTCATCTCTTACTAATATTATCCCCTTAACGATGTTATCCTTTTCTCTCACTTTAACGGTAAGATCAGGGTGAGCTTTACTGTTATAAAATTTAAAACGATCAAACTTAATTTTTTTATTTACTTCATAGCCTTTTTTATCAAACTTCTCATTTAATTTAATATCGTTTATTTCAAGATTAGACAAATCCACAGTTTTCGTATGACGATATTGATATAAACCAATTAATACACCAAAAGAACAGATTAAAAATAATATAAACACAACCCAGCGATTTTGAATACGCACTGATGTCACCCTTTCTTTGTACTTATTTAAATATAGCATAAGGTGCTTCCCGTTTCATCCTTAACAAAAATTAACAAAGAATTTGCAATTAATTTATTTCATTACCTTTTATTACTATAAATTGGTATAATGTTGTAAATGCTAAAGGAGGTTTTTACAATGACAAATTTAGAAACTTATTTCAAAAATAGCCAACCCTTAAATGAATACATTGATGGAATGAAGACAAATCAAGATACCGTTCTCAGTATCTATCAATCATTTGAGTTACCAGAAGATGATTCACGCATCAAAAAAATAAAAGAGATGAATTATTCTAAAGTATTAGTAATTACTGAAGACTGGTGTGGAGATGCAATGATGAATCTCCCAATTCTAAAACACATCAGTGAAGCATTAAATTTAGAAGTACGCGTGTTCCATAGAGATGATGATACAAAACTGATCGATCAATATTTAACAAATGGTAAATCACGTGCAATTCCTATCTTCGTATTCTTGAATGATCAATTCGAACAAGAAACAGTTTGGGGACCAAGAGCAAATGAAGTCCAAAAATTTGTAACTGATGTTCGTGCTGATAAATTACCGAGCAAAGATCATCCAGACTATGCAGATTTAGAAAAAGAAACACACTTAGTTATATCAAACCGCTATAAAACTGACGCTTCATTTTGGAAAGCAGTTTATAATTCCATCCTAAATAAATTAGAAAATAAATAAATTTACAATAAGACAAACTTTGAGGTTGGGAAAATTTAAAATTCCCAACCTCAAAATTATTTTTATTAAATGTCTTTTTTAGCGACATATAAGATATTCAAAATGAAGAATATCACTATAGAACCTAATGAAATTACCCATTGCCAATTGCTAAAATCAAAGTTAGAGCTAATCATTTTATCAGTTAAGTAAGCAAAAGGGATATAATCAAAAGCATCTAAAACTTTTTCACCGTATCTTGGGATAAATGTAATAAAAGGTTTAATAAACGGTACAATGAGTACTAAAAATACACCTAATGAAAATATCATTGCTGTTTTTTGTGATGCAAGTGTGATTAAGAATAAAAACAAGCCAAAGAATAGTAAAAAGATTAGGAAGAACCATAAATTATCTACATATTTAGAAAACGCCAAATTTTTTCCATTACTAGATGCCTGCACAACAATCAAAATCACATAATGAATTAATGCAAATAATATTGAAATTAAAATAATTGAAATTGTTTTCGAAATAATGTATCCAACGCGTGTTTTAACTTTACTCATATATAGTTGAATTGTACCTTGTGAAAAATCACGCGTAATTGTCTTAACAACAAACATTAAACCAATTATTAACAATAACCATTTTGCTGCAGCAAATACAGATCCATAGACAATAATATGTTTCGGGTTATCCATCGAATTTGCCATAAGTATACTTTGAGTTGCAATCAAACTAGATACGACTAGTATCGCTAAATATGTTAAAGGACTTTTAAAAATACTATAAAAATCATACTTAACTAAATTTAAAATTCTCATTATTTATCACCTCTTTGATTTATATTGAAGTACGTATCACGCAATGAACTTTTACGTGTTTCAATATATTTCGGATAAATATCTAATTCAGATAATGCTTTTAGTATAACTTGATAATTTTTTTGTGCATTGATCATTAAATGTCCGTCTGCTTTGTCGACATTTTGTAATTGGAAATGCTCTGCAAGATATTTTTCAGTTCTATCAAAGTCTTTATGATCAACAGTAACTATCGTTGTGTCAGATGCAACACCTTCCTCCATGTTTACATCTTGAACAAAATGTCCGTCTCTTAAAAATACAGCTCTATCACAAATTAATTCAATATCTTCTAACTTATGACTTGATATTAGAATTCTCATATCAAGTTCATTTACTAAAGACTTAATTGTAGTCAGCACATCAATTGAGCCATCTGGATCCATACCATTTGTAGGCTCATCCAAGATTAAAAATTTAGGTTTATTCATTAAAGATACTGCAATTGCTAACTTTTGCTTCATCCCCATTGAATATTTCTTAACTTTCTTTTTAATATAAGGTCTCATACCAAATGCATCTATAATTTTGTCTGTGTATGCTTTATCAAAACCCTTACCTAATACTTGTGCAAATAATTTCAAGTTATACAATCCTGATTTATTATCATATAATTTAGGATGCTCAATTAAAAAACCGATATTATCTGCATTATCAATATCTACTTTTCCATCAAATTTAATAATATTACCATTCATTACTTTCATAACGGTTGTTTTACCAACACCGTTTTTTCCTATTAATCCGACAATTCTACTATCGCCAAAGTCAAAATCAATATCATTTAAAACGACATTTGAGCCGTATTTTTTTGTAATATGTTCTAATTTCATCGACTGCCTCCTTTAAATTTTCTAGTATTTATTTTATTGAGCTGTTTAAAATAATTAACAATAAGTATAACAATGCTTATAATTAGAAAACCAATATTTAAAATATATGAATATAAATCTGGGAATGATGATTGACTTAGAACAAAATAATTCACCAACACTATTGCAATTGAAAATAAAAATGGAACTAAAATGATAATAGTAAAAACGTATATACCATATGGCACTTTGACTCTACGCAATTCTGTAAATTGACTAAATGCAATTGGTATAGACAAGAAGTTAGATATGACAAATGCATATGCAGTTGAAAAATAGATTGAATTTGGTTCAATCACATCTGCTTCATAAGCATATAAACTAATAACAAGCGTTCCAATTAATGTTAAAACAATGCATGTAACATAGTTGGCATTAAGCAATTGTTTTTTTGACACTGGTAAACTCATATAAAAATAATATGAATCATTACCACCTAATCTACGATTGAGTCTAAATAAGTGACCAGCATCTAAAATCCAAATAATCAATATTGTTGGACTTATAAAAGATTGCAATAGGTAAAAGAACTTTGTTGAGTCAAGCATTATATAAAAAGGATATAAGGTTAATAATAGAACATAGATGATAAGTGTATATCGTCGTAATTTAAAATTCCTAATTAACAATGCCTTCATTTAAAAACCTTCTTCCATCAATTTGATGTTTTCATGATATTTAGGTTTTCTCTTTTCAAGATAAACCATTAAGTTCTCAATAGAAGGTGTAATGATATTCACTTTATGACCTAAAATTTCTTTAAATACTTGCGCATGTTCTGTTAATCCTATAAATCCCGTACGCTTATGTTCTTCATAAATAAGTAGAGATGCTAATTCATCATCAAGGTCCTCAATAGCACCACTCACAACTTGATATCTTTGTAACAGTTGTTCTTTTGAACCATTTAAGATAACTTCACCGTCACTTAAGTGAATGATATAATCAGCTATTTTTTCTAAATCTGAGATAATGTGTGTCGACATGAATATTGTTTTATTTTCATCAATTAATTCTTGCTGAATTATCTCCAATAGCTCATTTCTAGCTAAGGGATCAAGACCTGAAGTAGGCTCATCAAAAATATACAATTCAGCATGATGTGAAAATGCAACTGCTAGTGATAATTTCATTTTCATCCCAGTCGAAAATGTTTTTATTGATTTATTGATTGGTAAATCGAACTTTTCAAGATAAAATTCAAATACTTGATGGTCCCATTTACGATAAAAAGGGGCAATCATTTTTTCAAGTTGCTTCGTAGTCCATCTCTCATTAAAATAATTTTCAGAGTAAACAAACCCAATTCTATTCTTTAACTCTATCGGATTGAGAGCCATATCCTCTTCTAATACTCTAATAACACCAGTTTGTGGTTGATACAAATCCATAATTAACCTTATTATTGTGGTTTTACCAGCGCCATTTCTACCAATAAAACCAGTGACGAATCCTTGAGGAACTTTGAAAGAGATATTCTTTAAATTAAACTGATCACTTGAATAATTAACATTACTTAATTCTATGGCATTCATGATGATTCCTCCTCATAAATGAACGTTAAAATATCTTGAAGTTCCTCAAGTGACATTTCGATGGCTTGCGCTTCATTAACCAATTCTTTAACCAAATTTTCAATGGTAAAAAATTGTTTCTCTTTTAAAATAGAACTATCTTGCTCCTTAACAAAGGTCCCTTTTCCTCTAATTGTTGTAACAAAACCGTCTTTCTCTAAATCTTCATAAGCACGTTTGGTAGTAATCAAACTTACTTGAAGATCTTTGGCAAGTTCTCTCATTGACGGCAAATGCTCTCCAGGAGCAACATGTCCCTTTAAAATATTTTGTTTTACTTGTTGCTTAATCTGTTCATAAATCGGAAAATCACTATTGTTTTTTAAAATTATTTTCATCAACGTCCCCCTATCACTTTCTGTATATATACAATATACACAATATACACAGTTTTGTAAATATGCATGTCTCATTATCAACCAGTCTTCAGAAATAACACTGAGTATTGTATTACTAGCAGTTGAATAAAATGAAATGACACTACCATTTAATCTTGCATTGTCTACTTCAATAAAAAAGACTGCTAAAACGAATGTCTTTAATCTCTACGTGACAACCGTAGCGTCAACATAAACAATCGTTTTAAACAGTCAATTCTATTTACTATTTTTACGTCGATCATTACTTCTACTTATAAAAGCACAAATCATAAACATAATCGCTGCTAATAATAATTTTATACCTTGGCTTTCATGATTAGTTGCTTGTAAATAATAACCAATAATAAATAAAATAATTGCAAGTACTACAAATATTTTTGTTAGATGTTTCAATTTATTTCACCTCAACATCGACATTATAACAAATATAAATTTTTTTAATAAGTTATTGAATTTCAAAAGTTCAAGGTACTAATCACTTTCAACTAAAATAGCGCAACAAAACCATTCAATCAAAATGATTATTGATTGCGATATATTGTGTTCAATGATATTATTTAAGTGTATCCACAGAATTATACTACACAACCCCAAGTCTGGTACCAGCAGACTTGGGGTTATTTATGTGTGTAGGATCATTTTTTATTTTTCCATTTCAGTTCTAACCAAAGTCGAAAAATAATTAGTAAGCCACCTGTAATAAGTGTCATCATCCCTTCTTGCCACCACATCATTACACTACACCTCCGTTCGACTAAAGTATCATACTGAAGGATGACCTACACCTATTCTAACATAAAAACAGAACATATGTTCGTATTTTGGCAGCAGATTTTACATATTATTCGTTAATTCACCAACAACACTTTATCTTTGGTATAATTGAAGATAATATATAGGCATACAATTTTTTTAAAGAGAGGTTAAGCAATAATGAATCCTTTAGCCCAAAGCTTAAATGAACAACTTCAACAGTCAAATGCAACTGCCTTTGCAATGTTATCTGACTTAGGTCAAAATATGTTTTATCCAAAAGGCATTTTATCTCAATCTGCTGAAGCAAAGAGTACAACATATAATGCAACTATAGGTATGGCGACAAACAAAGACGGAAAAATGTTTGCATCATCTTTAGATGCAATGTTTAATGATTTAACTCCAGATGAAATATTCCCTTATGCGCCACCACAAGGCATCGAAGAATTACGTGATTTATGGCAACAAAAAATGTTGCGTGACAATCCAGAGCTATCAATCGACAACATGTCACTACCAATTGTTACGAATGCATTAACACATGGTTTATCTTTAGTTGGCGATTTATTTGTAAATCAAGGTGACACTATCTTGTTACCAGATCATAATTGGGGTAATTACAAACTTGTTTTCAATACGAGAAATGGTGCAAACCTTCAAACATATCCTATCTTTGATAAAGACGGGCATTATACTACTGATTCACTTGTAGAAGCTTTACAATCATACAATAAAGATAAAGTCATTATGATTTTAAATTATCCTAATAATCCGACAGGTTACACACCTACGCATAAAGAAGTGACTACCATCGTCGATGCAATTAAAGCATTAGCTGATAAAGGTACAAAAGTTATAGCTGTTGTGGATGACGCATACTATGGTTTATTCTATGAAGATGTGTATACTCAATCATTATTTACTGCATTATCTAATTTAAATTCAAATGCAATATTACCTGTTCGTTTAGATGGTGCAACAAAAGAATTTTTCGCATGGGGATTCCGTGTTGGGTTTATGACATTTGGAACGTCTGATCAAACAACTAAAGAAGTATTAGAAGCCAAAGTAAAAGGTCTTATACGAAGTAACATTTCTAGTGGACCTCTTCCAACACAAAGCGCTGTTAAGCATGTATTAAAAAATAATAAACAATTCGATAAAGAAATCGAACAAAATATTCAAACATTAAAAGAACGCTATGAAGTCACTAAGGAAGTTGTCTATGCTGATCAATATCATTCACATTGGCAAGCCTATGACTTTAACTCTGGATACTTTATGGCAATAAAAGTTCATGATGTTGACCCTGAAGAACTTCGTAAACATTTAATTGAAAAATATTCAATTGGTGTTATTGCACTTAATGCAACAGATATTCGTATTGCGTTTAGCTGTGTAGAAAAAGAAGATATCCCACATGTATTTGATTCAATTGCTAAAGCGATTGATGACTTAAGATAATTAATTTCAACCAATAATCTGATGAGTATGACTCGGATTATTGGTTTTTTATTTTTAAAATTATTCCTTCTTTCAAAGTATCATAAGATATATTTTATTCAGCAACTTGTCAAACACTATACCTAATTAGTTTTATACATCTCTCCTAACAAAATCAAAAAATCGGACAGATGAAAAGTAAAAAACTTTTTCTATCAGTCCGATTTATTATAGAACCAATTTATATAACTTTTGGCAAATCACTTCAAACATTCAAGCATCACATCTCTACAAATGTAAAAGGCACCCCACGATTGTGAGATGCCTTATTATAAAATTAAAGATTAGAATTTAAGTTCAATATCTACCTTTTTAATGTCAGTTGCTTTAAATACTCTTTCATCTTTATACTCAGTTTTTAAGTCTACATATTTTGACGAACCATTCTTAAAATACACTTTATACACTGCGCGTTCAGCAAGTTCTATGTCATGTTTAGTTATCCCTTGATCATTTGCAATTGCTGATTTAAGTTTTATACTTAAATCATTAATTGTAATTTTGCTTGCATTATAGAACACAAATTCATTTGAAACTATGTTTTCAAATTTATTTATTGTTACTGGGAATTTCACATTATTAGATTTATTTATTTTTTTTTGATTTAGTGTATTGTTTTACATCAATATCTATCTTTTTAATATCTTTGGCACTAAATAAATTAGGTGTAAAGATGTCTGATTTTAAATTCACTACTTGTTTCTTTCCATTTTTGAAATATACTGTATATTTTGCTTGTTTCGCAAATTTTAAGTCAAGATCACTGATACCTCTTTCACTTTTTAATACAGATTTCACTTTGTCGTTTAAATATTTGTAACTAATTAATTGTTTATTCGAAATTTTTAGTTTTGATAAAATTGGTGTTGATGTGCCATTTACTGCAATTGTATATGGTACATAGCTATCCGCTTTCGCTTTTGACCCTGTTTTAACATCAATATCTATCTTTTTAATATCTTTGGCACTAAATAAATTAGGTGTAAAGATGTCTGATTTTAAATTCACTACTTGTTTCTTTCCATTTTTGAAATATACTGTATATTTTGCTTGTTTCGCAAATTTTAAGTCAAGATCACTGATACCTCTTTCACTTTTTAATACAGATTTCACTTTGTCGTTTAAATATTTGTAACTAATTAATTGTTTATTCGAAATTTTTAGTTTTGATAAAATTGGTGTTGATGTGCCATTTACTGCAATTGTGTATGGTACATATCTGTCTGCTTTCGCTTTAGTTCCTGTTTTAACAGTAATTTCAATTCTCTTAACATCTTTCGCATGAACTAAGTTTGCTGTGTAATTTTTTGAATTTAACTGTAAGATTCTTTTACCACCATTTTTAAAATAAACAGTATAATAAGCTTTCTTAGCATATTTTAAATCTTGTTCACTAATACCTCTATCATGCTTCAGTACTGATTTTATTTGACTAGTTAAATTTTTGTAATTTGTCCAAGGTTTATTTGAAAATGAAAGATTCGATAAAATGTTTGTAGATGTACCATTTAGATTAATTGAATATGGAACTTGATAGTTTCTTTTAGCTTTATTTTCGATATGTTTTTTTGTATCTACGTTAATATTGATACTTTTAATATCACTTGAATTGATTAAATTCGCTGTGTAAATACCTGATTTCAAATCTATAACTTTCTTCGTTCCATTTTTAAAATTAACTGTATATTTCGCTTGCTTCGAAAGTCTTAAATCAACATCAGTAATACCTCTATTTGATTCTAAAACTGATTTAACTTTACCCTCTAAATCTTTGTAACTAATATTTTGATTTTTATTAAATGTTAGGTTTGATAAAATGTTTTGGCTTGTGCCGTTCACTGTGATTGTATATGGCACTTGAACATTTGCTTTAGCTTTATCTTTAGGTTGCTTTTTAGTATCTACGTTAACACTGATAGCTTTAATGTCACTTGTATTGATTAAGTCAGCTGTGTAGATACCTGATTTCAAATCGATAACTCTTTTTGTTCCATTTTTAAAATGAACCGTATATTCCGCTTGCTTTGAAAGTCTTAAATCGATATCACTAATACCTCTATTAAAGTATAAAACTGATTTAACTTTATTCTCTATATCTTTATAACTAATATTTTGATTCTTATTAAATGTTAAGCTTGATAAAATGTTTTGGCTTGTACCGTTCACAGTAATTGTATATGGAATCTGGATGTTAGAATGTCCATGGTGTAATGTACTTGATGATTTATCTAATGGCTTAGCTGCGGCAGATGCTTCGTTAGTATTAAAGTTTGCTCCTGTTGATGCTATAACGCCTAATGCTAATGTTGTTGTAATCAATGACTTAAATTTCATAAATTATCTCTCCTTTTTTATGTAATTCGTGATTGCAACTTTATTATAGCCAGACTTTCTCTATTTTTTGAATTAACTGAATATTAATAATAAATTATCTTTAACAATAATTTTTTAACACTGTTAAAAGTTCTTTTAATTTTGATTAACTAACTAATTTACAATACCTAAAATGTTGTTTGATTTTGTTTATACCAAGTTTCAAACTTAAATGTCATAACAATCTTCATTTCTTAATTCCGATTACATTTGTCAATTATATTTACAGCATCTTTATACTCAAAAAACATTTACTTAAAAATATAAATTCGATTTAATAATTAATTTAAATTTAGTTAATCAATTTTGCATCTATTTTGTTGTAAGCTATATAAAAGGAGTGATAATGATGGTGAAAAAAACAAAATCCAATTCACTAAAAAAAGTTGCAACACTTGCATTAGCAAATTTATTATTAGTTGGTGCACTTACTGACAATAGTGCCAAAGCCGAATCTAAGAAAGATGATACTGATTTGAAGTTAGTTAGTCATAACGTTTATATGTTATCGACCGTTTTGTATCCAAACTGGAGACTTTTAACATAAAATTACTTATCATTCAAAAAGTAAAACAGCATAATATCAAGGTTTATAACTTTATCATTATCAATAATACCTCATATAAAATAAAATTTTAGGGACTTTTTAGGGACTTTAAATTTAAAATTACAAGTTTAATAGAAACATCAAAATAATCACATGTTTGTGTGGAATGTACACCCCAAAAGCTAGACTGAAAAATCTATTTTTTGAGGTGTATTTTTATAGGTAAATATAATAAATTAGAGTAGACAACTCAGAATTCCAATTTTATAATAATATTGCTTGACATATCAAACTAGATAGTACTATTTTGAATATATTATTATAATCAAAAATTCATTGTAAACTTTTAGACAAAAGGAAGTAATAAAAACGTGAAATTTAAAACAACTAAAGAATGTAAAAGTAATAATATCTTTAAAAGAAGTCAAGAAATTAATAATAGAGAAAGTGAAAAGGGTTGTTTATGGGGCATTAGCATGTTGATTCTACTTTTCTTATTGATTCTGTTTGGAATAACTGCTTGTTCATCAAGCATTCACTTTATTAATTAGATTTTTTTACTTGGAGGTATCATGTGAAGAACCATACAAATATAATTAATATCTTATTAGTTATAGTCAACTCATTAACTCATTTTCTAACTCTAAACACCTCATTTTTTAATAGTTCAGCATCGGATTTCTGTTTTATCATAGGGGCTATATTTTTCTTGATCGGAATTTTTGTTGCAATATACGGTATGAAGCGAGCAACATATTGGTTAAACTTATTGATTTTATTTACCAATATTTTTTATTTTCTACACTTCTGTGTTTTACTTTTGTTAAAATATATAGGATTTAAATTATTTATTTATGAAGGGTGTGTATTGTTATTTACCTAATTTATAGTCTAATTGTCTATTTCATCTGCATTATAAATTTTTTCATAATGGCTGCACCATTCTTAATGACTAATGCTGATTATGTATGGACGCCTATGACTACAGTTACGTTATTTATTTTGAGTTTGATTATTTTCTTGATATTTATAAAAACAAAAGATGTCGTTCATTTAACAATTTTCATATTAAACTTACTTTTTTCAATACTTTATTGTTTGCCTATACTGTTTTATTTATGAACACTTTTATATTATCTAGAAAATTAAAACCACCCGTAAAAGGGTGGTTTTTTTAATATTTACTTTTTAGTGCTTCGTCAATTTCGTTATAAATCTTTTGAAGTTGATATTTTGCTTCTGACATTTTCTTAAAGTCTTTTGACTTAAGAGCATACATTGCTTTTAGACCTGAAATTTTTATAGTTCGCTTATAATAAGTGTTTAAACTTCCAGTAGCTAATTCATTAACATTTAGTTCATCTAATAACGATTTTAATTCATTAGCTAACTTTTCGTTTTGATATTCATTCGATGTTGGCAAGCTTGTGCTAGCTTGTGCCTCATTTTTATCTAGATTAGTTACTAGTGGTGATGCTAAAACGATTGCTAAAGTTCCCGCAAGTATAGATTTTCTAATTTTCATTTTTTATTCTCCTTAGTAATTAGTACTAATTTATTTTAATGACTAACTAAAAAAAAGTACATTAATTATTCATTAACTATATAGATCTTCTTATTAAATGAAAATTAATAAATTATCAAATTGACATACCTTATTGTATTTATAGAAAAACAAAAAAAGGTAAGCACCGAAATGCTTACCTACTTCCCATAAACAATATAACACATATACATTGATTTGGAAAGCGCAAAAATAAATTTAATAAACTAGCCCGAAAAGGAGCAATACATAAAAAATGAAAGGCGCTCCTTGAAAACGCCCAAGGTAATATTAACATAAAATGGCTACTATTGCATTATCTAATTTTATTTAATTAAAACAAATATATAGCACAAAAAAACTAGCCCGAAGGCTAGCTTATGAATAGATGAAAATTTGAACACATTGCTGTGTCTAAGATAAATATAACACATATTAATTACTATTAATAGAAAAATTATAGCGTTTTTTAGATCATTTCAATTTATCAAGACCAAATTCATCAAAGCACTAATTGAACTTTAATTTTTAGTTAAAAATAATTAATCTTTTATTAATTTCAAGTTAATTAATATATTTCGTCGATTAGATTAAACTCATTTTAGGAATTTCACAAAACTAACTATAAATTTAAATATAGAATTTAAGGAGAATTAACATCATTATGAAAAAGAAATTAGCAACAACAGTTTTAGCATTAAGTTTTTTAACGGCAGGAATCAGTACACACCATCATTCAGCGAAAGCTTTTACTTTTGAACCGTTTCCTACAAATGAAGAAATAGAATCAAATAAGAAAATGTTAGAGAAAGAAAAAGCTTATAAAGAATCATTTAAAAATAGTGGTCTTCCTACAACGCTAGGAAAATTAGATGAACGTTTGAGAAATTATTTAGAGAAAGGCACAAAAAATACTGCTCAATTTGAAAAAATGGTTATTTTAACTGAAAATAAAGGTTACTATACAGTATATCTGAATACACCACTTGCTGAAGATAGAAAAAATGTTGAGTTACTAGGTAAAATGTATAAAACATACTTCTTTAAAAAAGGAGAGTCTAAATCATCTTATGTAATTAATGGTCCTGGTAAAACTAATGAATATGCATACTAATAGTAGTTACATAAATTAAAAGGTAGCTATTTCTTTTTTATATAAAGGTTTGGCAGACATTTCATAACTTGCCAAACCTTTATATATAATTATCAAACTGCGCTAAAATTACCAAAACTGCTTATTCTATTACCTGTCTTGTCTACCTCTCCTGTCGCTATATAACGACGTTGTCCACTATTAGCAATATAAGTAATCCATCTTAGCCATTAATGCAATATGCGCCGTCATATTTGATCGTTGCGTTATTGGGTAATACACCTGTAATTCTTGAATTAGTTGAATAGCCATCCCTCACGTTATTACCTTTAACATTAGCAACTGTGTAATAACCAGTCTCTTTTTTATACGGTACATTGTTTTTATCGAGTGTATAACCTGCTGGCACTGGTGAATTCTTTTCATTTTTAGCTGGTGTTTTAACATTACTGATACCTGATACACACTTCCAATAAAAATAACCACACCATTTAAGATGCGGTGTAGCGACTGTAATATTTCTATGTTGTTGAGATATATGTATCGAGTGAAGGGCAAAAAGGATATCAATTGCAGGATAAGTGTTAGGTTACTAGGCCACTTAACAGGCTATATAGTTCACTCCTACTATATACAGTTAATTATAACATAAAAAGCACCCCGTAAACTATTATACGGGAATGCTAAAGTCATATATACTACGGGGGAGTAGTATGAAAACTATGCTCTCTATCATAAGAAAAAAACACCCAGTGACATGCTTGGGTGAACAAGGATAGATGTAAATAGTTGATGCATGTGTAACACATCATAGCAAAAAACTAGCCCGAAAGCTAGCTATAACATACAATCTAAAAAGACGTCCTTTGAATACGTCTAGAAAGATTATAACATAAAAAAATAGGCAAGTACCGAAGTACCTGCCTAAAAAAGGATTATCCACTTTTTCATCCTAACTGATTTCTCCCCATAAGTCACCTAATATCTGATTAGGTGGGGAAGAACCATTCGTGCATGAATGAGAATTTGATGAAAGATAATTTTCACTACACATATTCAATCAAGACATTGCTTTCTATAATAAACAACTATTTTGTTTTATTTCTTTTCTATAACAACCTTTGTAATTAAGTTGAATCCAGGGTTTTTAATATGCTCTGATAAATCTGGGACAACAAAACCTTTTTCTGTTATAGGGAAAGACTTCGTTTCTTCTTTTTTCTTATTCTTATCATAATAAGTGACTTCGATCTTTGCGCTTGGATCTAATTCAACTACTCTAAACTCTTTATATGCTGTCGCATCTAATGCCCATTCGACATAGTATTCAATTTTTTCTTTTGTAAGTGTAGTCCCAGGTTTAATAGGAAACTCGACATAACGAGGGGATAGCAATTCATTTCCTTTACCATCAACTCCAGTCACATTTACCATCAAATACGGGCCTGTTGGTTCAAAATAACTCGCGTCATCGCCTTTTTTATATTTTCCTTTGTCGAATGAACTTGATGCACTTACCTCATTAGTAATTGAAGAAAATGAGAATAATAACAATAAAACAGTTAAAAATAATAAACTTCTTTTGAGCATGGCGCTTCCTCCAAATATAATATATTTGTTTTTATTTATCTCTTTTTATAGCTAACACCCTTATTTAAGATGATAAATATCAACAACTTCATTTTATATTGAGAAAATATTAAAAATCAATAAAATATTAAAAGAAACTAAACTTACATTAAAAAATAATTAACAAATATTTAACATTTTAACCTAAGAATTAAAACACTTCTTTCACAATCAATCTCTCATGCCATATCCACTCATTATGATTGTTCCAATAAATGCGACACCAACCATCGATAATTTCAAACACATATATTAATGTTCCAGGCGCGTATACAGCCTGTCCAACATCGAATCTATAGTTAGTACGATTATCACCGTATCTAGTGGCTGAAGTAGCACCTAAGCCGTCGATTTTCGCATTAAAATAAGCACCTTTTGACCATTTAAGGTTATAAGGCGCTTTACTTCCAACTGTTATTTTACTTGCAGATTTACCGACTGCTTTTTGAGCAGGTGGTTTAACTTTATTTGTGATCTTATTCATTAAGCCCTCACTTTTATACTTAGGTCTAATAAAGTGAGTACAGCCGTAATAATTATCCCAACGTAACTTTGCAGGCGTATTTGCGTTACCGTCATAGTTCTGTTCCAAAATTAAAAATTGATTTGTATTACCACCATTAAACACTAAACCAATATGACCGTATTGTTTATATATTCCTTTGGTAAATACAGCCACATCACCTATTTGTGGAACAAACGATGGTGTGTTTTCATATACTGTTGCCATGTTTTTAAAATCGTTATTGATTGCATCTTTTGCATTTCCCCACATTCTAATTTCTAACAACCAATAAATGTAATCAACTGCTAAATCTGCACATTGGTAACCATACCAACCGTCAAAATCAATATATCTACCTTGATACCAACGTAACCTTGCTCTTGCTTCACTGTATGTTTTCATTATTTTACCTCCTAGTATTTTCTTCTTGGTTCTTCATATTCTAAAGCTTGGTGGCTATCACCTATACCTTTAGTAGTCGGGTCTTGAATCACACCAGTTAATACTAAAAATCCTAATATAGCGTTTAAACCGTCTGTTAATTGCTCTGTATAAACTTGAATATCATACCCAATAGCTTTGGCGATGTTTTGAGCAAATAAAAAGATAGCTGACAATATCGCTACCCAAAATGATTTTTGTTTCATTCTAATTTTCCAATTAATCATATTCTTATCTCCTTTTATCCAAAATAAAAAGACGACTAATAAGCCGTCTATTTGATATTTATATTATGGTGTGTTAATTTATATATAGAAAAAGGGCAACATGCGCAAACATGTTACCCTAGTGAGCCCGTTAAAAAGACGGTGGCTATTTTAGATTAAAGATTAAATTAATAACCATTTAACCATCGAAACCAGCCAAAGTTAGCGATGGTTATTTTTTATTGCTTAATTCAATAAGCTTGATTACTAGATCTATCAATGCAATAAGGAATAAACCAAACTGCAACATGGTACTAATTGTAATCATTAGGCGTCTCCTTTCTAAAGATTTCAGTAATGCCAACATAGGCACCACCTCCTTATACTCAGATAGCCACCATCTATCCAACTTGCTCACTTCTGCATATTACCATAATTACAACAATAAATAAAAAGCCAGTGCCGATGCACTGACCAAAAACATTATTTACATTTACGACCATACAAATAACATGATAACCATCTTGCCCAACTCATTATGTCCACCTCCCTTAAGGTAATAACGCAGTAATTGATGCAGTAATGACTGCAATCATAACAATTGTTACAAGCGCCCATATGGCACCTACGAGCCATTTATTTTGGGCGAGTGTCTTTTCTTCATTTTTTTGCGCAACATCTACTTGCGTTTGATATCTTTCTTCAATTCTGTTTAATATCTTTGTTTGCTCTAAATTCTCATCTACAACTTTATCTTGCTTATCTTTAAGTTCTTTATGAGATTCTCTTAGTTCATTATGATGTTGCTTATGTTCCTCTCTAAGTTCAAGCACATGATCAGCTGTTTCGTTTGCTAGTATTTCAACATCATCAACACGTTCAACTAATTCAGAAAGCTCTTTTTTTATTTTCTGAATATCATCCAAAACTACACCTACTTTCTAAGAAAGCTATGAGCATAATGCTCATAACTTAGTATAGTTACATTATTTCGCTATCAACTGATTTATCAGATGACAAGTCAGTTCTATCCACAACTTCTTTCACAACTTTCACACCGTTTTGATTGCCTGTTAATTGATATAAAAGATTTAAAGTTTCAGCAATCTTTTTAGCGTTTTCCTCAGATTTAAAATCTTGTGCATAACTTGCTGAATCGGACGTTGTAAAACTGCCTACAAAATCTTGATACAAAACGCGCTCTGTTCCCTCTTTGTCAATTTGTACTAAAATAAATCTCTCTGTTTTTTTGATAATTTCATTTGCCATATTAAATGACCTCCTTAAATTTTTGTATAAAAATAGTGCCAAGGATTACTCTTCCTCAGCACTTTTGCTTTTTTCATTTTGTTCTTGTATATATGCTTTTAACATTGCATTTTCTTGTGTTAGTCTTGTGATTTCTTGCGATAAATAGTGAATTGTATATTGTGGATTGGCTTGTAAACCTTGATTGCTATCATTCATTTATTAATTCCTCCAGTTTTTCGATTTTTGATTGCTGGTTTTTAATAATAGGTATTAAATGAACCCAAAGTCTATCGTATGCGATACCTTCGATTTCTCCGTTGTCATCATAAATAACAAATTCATTAAATCCTAATTCTTCAACCTCTTCCGCTATTAAGCCAGTATGTCGACTAAGTTTAAAAGTATCATCAGATAACTTTTTACCACTTTCCAATTCTTTAGCCATTATTTCCGATTCATATTTGTCAAACCATGTACGAATTGGAAGCTTTAAAATCTCTTTTGAATGACTGAACTGATCGTCTTCATTGATGTATTGGTTTTCGATTGAAATTTTATACTTTTTGGCAGAAGTAGCACGCCCAATTGTTCCAGCAGAAGTAATGTGTAAGTTAGCAGGTGCTGAATAAGTACGCTTATAAATAGAATTAGAAGCGACTCTATCGCCAGCATTATCAGAACCTACCGCCAATAAATCATAACTTTGAATGCTAACGTAACTATTTCCATCTCTTCGTTTAACTAAGTTGAATTTGCCCATACCTGATTCAATTGTAGTGTCTCCGCCTGTAGCATAGTCACCATTAACGACTTGAACCAATCCTTTATTGCTACGTTTAGAAAATCTTAATCCAGCACCGTACTTATAGTTTTCATCTGAACCAAACATGATATAACCGTCAGTTTCGTATGCACTATCAGCGTTTGATAATGTGAATGCGAATCGGTTTAAACCAGGTTTATTTTTGGTGTTCGGAGATAAATATATCGGTGCTTCTCTACTTTCAATATTAGCTGAAGCATATGAATCGATAATAATTCGGTTGTAGTCAGATGTTAAAGCGACTACACCGCCATAAGAATTGATTGTTATGCCATTCATACCACTATCACTGTAAGTTTTATCCCACCATTGAATAGTACCGGATGAACCTCCGTCTTCGCCTTCTCCATCAATATATGTTGAAATACCAAAATGTGACATATAAAGTGAACCGCCTGCGGTATTATTTCTAAACCTTAGATGTCCATCTTTAAGACGTGTGAATATATCATCGGTTGATCGTTTGCCTTTCCAAGTTCGTTGTACGATTCCGCCAAGTTCAATAAAATCATTTTGAACTTGTACATAACGGTTAGCATTTCCGCCTTTAATACCAATTCTATTCACATTGATGTCAAGACCTTCATTTGATAAGTTTAGGCTATTAACAATGTCATTTTTACCAACTTTGTTATTAATATTATTTGCGACTACATTAAATTCTCTATTCGCTGTTATATCAACTTTATCGCCACTAATTTTCACGCCATCTTTATCAATAGTATGTGAAGTAATCGCCCCATTTTCGTCATACCTTAAATAGATGCCTTTCATAGCATTTACAGTGATGTCTGCTAACACTCTTGATAGTGTTCTTTTAGAAGCATTAAACTCTTCTTTAGTAGTTCTTAATTTGATTTCCTTACCATTTTGTATAATTTGAGAACCATAGCGAGTCAATGTTTTCCTCTGTGCATCTGTGCTTTCTTTGACCTTGTTGTCTGTATAAGCATTAGCTTTCTTTTCAGCGTTTCTAGCCTTTAGTTCTGCGTTTTGTTTTGCCTCTTCAAGTTTAGCTTGAGCATCTTGTATAGCGCGTTGCTCTTCTTCCGAAATTTTACCATCAGCATACGCTTGCGATTCCTTCTCTTTAAGATCATCTTGAGCATCAATGTATGATTTTAAAGCTTCTTGCGCTTCTTGATTTGCTTGTTCAATACTTGCTTTAATCTCAGGATTATTGGACAAATCACTTAACTGGTCATCAGTATATTGTTTTTGTTCTTCCAATCCGTTTCGATATTCGTTTAACGTAACTTTATCTTTGATTTCACCTTTTAAAGTCGTTCTCTCAGCTTCAGCAGTATCTAAACGTTCAACAATACCGTCTTTGTCTGTTTTATAGTCCGATGTTTTTACATAGTCACGTAATTGTTCTTTTGTGGATTCTCTAGCTGCTTCAATAGCTGATTTAACAACATTAGGTTCTCCGACTAACTGCAAATCTTCATTCACCGTTAAACCAAATTTTGTTGCTATTATTTCCAACGCTTCTTTATATTTTTCATCAGTGTATTGTGACTGTAATAATTTAAATCTATCTGAAATGGCGATTTTGACATCTTCTACATCTGTATAAACATCTTGTAATTTCTTTCTATACTCAAGAAATAAAGCTTGTGTATCTACCAACCGACCAATCGTTGCAGTTTCGGGTGTCATAGATTCTAAATTATTTTTAATTTGATTATAAACATCAATCACAGCGTCTAAACTTGCTTGTAAGTCCGCTTTCAAATCATTATCTACTAAGTACTCGCTATTCAGTAATTCTGTAGCTTCTGACAAAAGACTAGCGTGTTGTATAGATAAATTAATAAAAATATTGTTTAATTCACTGAATAGCGCTTTCTCTCTTGTTATACCACCTAATTTTTCAACATCATTTGGTGTTGCTTCAATCCATCGACCATTCCAATATCTACGCAAGACAGCAACATCAGGGTTACTTGTATCATACCAAAGCATATCATTGACTGGATTTTCTGGCGGTGTATCACTTTTGTGTATTTTGTGTTCAAAGTATTCTAATTCACCATCTACAACATCTTTAACTATAGTGTTGATATTGCTAATATTATCGTTTAACTTTTGATGTATTATGTTCAATCGCTTGTTAAACTCTTCTCGTAATTCTGATTCTTTGAACTCTTTAGGTTGACCGAATGTATATGTGCTATTTTCTGAAATTATGTTATATTCTTCGGCAATAACTTCTGCCTCTACATACAATGGCGGGTTAAAATCTCTATGTTTTACTCTGACTGTATCACCAATTGATATAATCTCGTGCGGATACGTAACTTCCAAATCAGTAGAAGTAATCTCATATGACATAACTGCCGACTTACGTTTATTTAACTCTGTTTTGGCTAAAGAACGCAACCGTGTTTCATTCATATTTTGATCATCTGATTGAGGTTCGTATATTCCCCAAATATAACGGGTAGGTAAGTTGAATTGACTTTGTGCTTCGTCATCAGTCACAACTAACTCTAAACGCTTTCCTTTGTCATTTTCGGGTCCCACAGCAATTAATGCTGTTTTGATTTCTGACATATCAATCTTCCTAGTTAACCCAACCAAATCTTTACCATACTCAATTTCTTTACCTTTGAATAAGCTGTTTTTCTTTTTGAGTACCACATATCTACCTTTGACGGTATTAGAACTAAGCTCTATATAAAAATCCAATACCATTTTATAGGTTGTACATAATTGCTTTAAAACTTCATATCTAGTTTGATAAGAAGTCCATGACGTAGTACGTAAGCCATCGTATTCGGTTTGTTCAGAAACTTCCCAACCTGTATCGCTCAACACATCTTTCAATGCTTCTGAAGTTGTCTTTTTCTCAAATTTGCCTGGTGCATACGGTTTAGCTGTTGTTATATCAGCAAGATAAGACGCTATACATTCTATCTCTGTGTAGCCGTCCATCGTATCTTGAACCCAGTTAATAATAAATTCACGCCATTGTTTGTTTGAATCCCTTATAATAACACGATGTCGTTCACGGAACTTTTCAGCTCTTTCTGATGATATGAGCAGTTCAAGCATTTCTGAATTGTCATTAACATTACGTTTATGAATCGCTCTAACTAAGGAAGGGTCATCAGTAGAAAGGAAATCTATAATCTTGTCGTTAAAATCTAAAACATGTATCACACTCTCATCTCCTTTCTATAAATATCTATCTTGCCATTTAACCGTCGTATCAAAGACGTTTTCAGGTTGTATGATTAATTCACTGTACCCAGAATCAACATTGAAATAATTACTTCCAAACGATTTCTCGCTCAACATTGGTTCCTAATTGATGACAACACTTTTTGCTTGCATATCTATTTTCACTAAATCACCTTTTTGTATAATGACATCCCTTGCGCCTTTCGGTTTTGGTAGAATCTCCGTATTGAATGAACCTAATCCATTCATCTCCATCCACTTATAACCATTATACTTCGCACTATAGATAGCTATGATAGAAGCTGGACGCTGATAAAACTTACCGCCATCTATCCACTCTTTCTCATCCATATCAATAGGTTTACGTCTATCTGGGTCTTTAATGTGATCAAATTTCCAAGTTTTAATAGAAAATTTATTACCTACTCTTCTGAGCCGCATATAAACAACGATTCTGTCCAAGTTATACATTATCGGTTTATTCTGATAGTCGTATATCTTTTTGGGGTCTCCTTTTTGGTTATACAACGTAACAACAATATGTCCTATTTTTCTATCATGATATTTATTTTCATAACCAATAGAAGCAAGTAACTTACCATCACTATCATAAATATGTTGTGCTGTTCTTCCGGCACCTTTACCTTTTTGTTCAACAATACATTTATAGGTAATTTGAAAATCTGTCATCGCTTTAGGGAGCCCTCGTTTCGTGCCAGCACCAACCCAACCTTTTGCATCAGGAAAATTAGTTGCTTTATATCCTTCGCCAAGATTGGATATCACAAAGTCACCGCCGACCTTACCACCTAAATCATTACTTGGAATATCTTCAGTAATCATCTTAGTCCAACCTTTGAAATCACGAAACTCACTATGATAAACAGGGGGCATGTAATCCTTAACTTCTTTGGTTACCTCATCATCACCAACCATAAAATAATCTTCATCATTTTTAGTGATCATAAAGTAACTAGATGGTTTAATTGCTCGGGCTTCAACAATTAAAGGAGTGTCAGCAGTCCCACTATTTACAACTGAAACTTGGTCTGAAATCGCAGTATTTTTATTTCCTGTTACTGAATATTTGTAAGGGTCTGTTAGTACTACTTTGATAGTGAACTTAACAGGTATTGTAAATTCTTTGTGCAGCTTTATTGGTCCTTCGAAATAAGCGTTCCAGTACCAATCTTTAGATTTGAATTGTAATTTAACTTGTTCCTCGTAGTTAAAAAACTTTACTAATTCATTCAAGACGTCATCATGTGTTTTAATGCCGTTGTGAGATAAATAGTCATTACGTACCACCAAAGGTATATCAAAACTATAAGATTCAAGCCTACGCCCTTTATATATAGACCCCGAACGTCCATCTACATTTTCTGTTTTTAAAACATAATTAAAAGAGGGTATTTCAAACCCTCTTTCGACATACAACCAAGGAATTGTTTTGTTGTTCACTTTAATAGTGTCTATCATTGAATAGCAATTCCTCCTTTTCTAAACTTTACTTTTGTTGATTCTTGCCTTTCTCGCTTTTCTATAGACGCGTTCACCTTTTTATCAAAAGCGTATTCGTCAATAATCGGCTGATAATCTTTATCTGCAATCACATCGTTAGATTGTGCTATTTTCAGTAATAAAGCTATTTGTTGTTGCTGTTGTTCAATCATTTTCAATAATAAGCTAGGATCATCAAACCCGTTTAAGTCTGATAATTGGCTAGGACGCTTATTTTTACTCGCTTTTTTCCCTCTTACTTCTGCTGCTGCATAATGCAAAATCTTCATTGCATCATTTCTACGAGCTGGATCTGTTGGAATAATCCATTCTGGATGACCGTCTTCACCTAAGTTATACCAACCATCAAAAACTTTTCCACCTGTAGCATATGCGTAATCACCAGCACGTTTAAAACCACCCCAACCATATCGTCTAACAATGTACTGCATTGCTGAGATACCTTGATGTACTGGATTATTATAATTAGTGTACCCTCGTTTAGCGTTAGCTCTAAAAGTTGAGCCGATAATTTGGAATAATCCTCTAGACGGGTCTCCTCTTTGAGCATTAATATCCCAATTATTCACTGCATTTGATTGATAGTTGCTTTCACGCTTTGCAACTCGCATCATCTGGTCATGAATCCACTTACCTTTATAACGTCCTCCTAAAATACTTTGCGCTTGTCGGATTACTCGGCTGGCATAAGTTGCACCACTTCCAGAAGTAGCATCACCGCCACCAATTGATAACCTACCTTTTTTCTTTGCATTTCTTAAATATGGTTCAGGGTTAAAATGGCGTCCGTTTCTCCTCATTTCAAAATGTAAGTGTGGTCCTGTACTAAATCCGGTATTACCAGTTAAACCAACAACATCGCCGGGCTTTACCATCGTGCCACTAGGTGGTGATTTGCTAAAGTTTTTCAAATGCGCAAATAGCATATCGATAACGCCACTAGTAATTTTTACATAGTTACCATAACCACCAGACATAAACGGCATTCTTGTAAGTCTACCACCCATAGGCGTTCTAACTTCTTGATATACAAATGGAAAATCGACACCTTCATGAAATGGTCTTCCAGTTGCAGCGGTATAAGCTGCGGTACGTCCATAATGATAATTAATTTTGTCAGGGTCTAATATTCCGCCGACTAAATCGCCACCGCCCATAGCTTCTAAATTTTCTTTTATCCAATCAGTAGCACTTTTCTTAATCTTAGACCATGCAGCTTTTGTTATGTCGCCTGCAATTCCCATTCCTTTAGTTAAAGAATTGAAATCAATTCCAAAAGCTTCAAGTATATAATTTAAAAGTTTTCCTGGATTTTCAATAAAATCTAAAACATCGCCAACTTTATCGCCAAGCCATTTGGTACCTTTACCTATTTGATCTTTTGTCCAGTTAAATGCTGATGATGCACCGGACTTAATATCTTTCCACATAGTACCTAAACTAAATCTTGGAAGAGTTCCGTTTAACATTGAATAAGTTTGTGCACCGTTATATACTTTTGAGCCTTTAGGTAAATAAGCAGTAGTATCTGTATTTGGTGTGATTACACGTTTACCATTAGGGAATTCAATCATTTCGTTTCTAAAACCATTTGGACCATTTCCGCGTCCCTTATCTCCAACTGTAGCGAATGTGTCACGTGCAATCTTACCGTTCTTAACTAATCTTGTAGTAGTATGTGTGTGCTCTGTACCAGTATGTAACTTAGGTATTTTATCCATGCCCAACTTACCACCGACCCAGTTTAAACCGTCGATTAATTTATTAAGTCCTTTTTTAATAGCATCTACCATACCGCCGATATGACTTTTAATTTTGCTGATAATACTTTGTAAGCCGTCACGCATATTTGTAAAAATTCCACGTACCTTACTCCATAAACGGCTAGCAATTCCTACCGTATTATCTTTAATGGAATTCCAAATATTTGACATCCAATTTCTTAAATTACTAAAAATTTCTTTCGTCGCATTCCATAAATTAGTAAATTTTGATTTGACGCCACTAAATAATGACTGCGCTTTTCCTATCGTATTCGTACGGATACTACTCCAAGTATTAGATAACCAATTTTTCATATTCGTGAAAATTGATTTGACACTATTAAATAAGAATCCAAAAATACTTTTTGTCGCATTCCAAATTGCTGATAAAGATTTACTGAATATACTTTTTATTACGTCCCAAATACCTGCTATTAATCCTTTTAGCAATCCGCCAAAGTACCTAACAACGCCAAGTATTTTGCCTACAAACCATAATTGAATTAAATTCCATATTAATTGAACGACTCCTTTAAGAATCATAACAATCGCATCCCAAACTCCTCGCCAATCTCCAGTAAATAAACTTGAGAAGAACTTAATTAAACCTAGTATGATATTTAAAGCTCCTTGTATCACACCTTTTATATTCTCCCAAGTACTGACAATTAAAGCTTTAACCGCCGGCCAAATAAATTGCATCACTTGCCAAATCGCGAACATGATTGGTTTAATTACAAAATTTATAATAAATTCAAATATAGCTTTGATAAAATTGCATATATTTTGAAGCGCTTGAACAATAGAAATTCCGTTTTCATTAAAGAATCCATTAATTTGACTCCAAATATCTTTAGCAAAATCAACTATTGCTGATATCGCTTGTTTAAAGATGTTTTTAACAGAATCAATGAAAGGTTGAATAAATTGAATAAAATTACTAAATGTTTGTTTAACACTTTCAATTGCACCATTAACAAAATTTCTGAAAGTTTCAGATTTCTTATAAGCAATTGTAAATGCGACTGCTAAGCCAGCCAAAACACCTAATACAATGCCAATTGGACCAGTTAAAGCCGTGAAGACAGTTCCTAATATAGGTACTTTAGTCGATAAAAAACTAATTAATCCATCAGCCTTTGCAATACCAGCTAATAGTGGGGCTAATACAGTTACTGCATTGCCAATTGTACTTATAAATGCGCCTAATCCAAAAACTACAGGACCAATTGCAGCAGCAATACCACCGAAAATAACAATTGATCTTTTAGAACCATCACTTAAATTGGAAAACCAATCAACTGCTACAGATAGCTTTTTGATTAATTCTTCCATTACTGGTGCAAACGCACTTTCAATAGAAGCCCATACATCAGCACCTACTAATTTAAGTTTATTCATTGCTACTTTAAATCTTTCGGAGCCACTTTCAGAATCTTTAAATGTCTGATTGACCGTTCCTTGCGAATCTTCGATAGTTTTTAAGAACTCTTGGTAACTAAAGCGACCGCCTTTAATAGCATCTGCTAAATCAGGACCTGCTTTTGCACCAAATGCTTCAATCGCTAAACTTGTTGCGCTAGCTATATCCGGTGTCCTTTCAATTTCTGCTAATGTCTTCTTAAATTCTTCTCTTGGGTCTTTACCCGCTTTACCCCAATTGGATATAGCTTTTTTCAAACCACTGAAGGCTATTTCAGTATTAACACCTGATTTCTCCCATTGAGAGAATAAAGCGATTGATTCTTTCATCTCAAAGCCCATAGCCCTCATTGGAGCACCGTATTTAGTAATGCTATCAGCTAATGTATCAACACTTATACCGCTAGCCTGTGCTGCTTTCGCTACCATATCAAGTACACTTTGATACTCATCAGCTTCAATACCTGCATCACCCATTGCACGCGTAATTAATTGAACGGCTTGTACGCCGTCAGAACCTGTTATGTGACTAAATTTCAAGAATGACTCTGTGGCACTCTCAAGTTCTTTGCCAGTGAAACCTAACCTTGTGTTAACTTCCCCTAAAACACCGCCTACAGTCTCAGCGTCTGCTGGAAAGTTGCCATAAACATCTTTAAATGAATTCTGCAACTTCTTAAGCTCTCCGCCGGTTGCTCCTGTTGCTTGGGTAACTGTATCTAAACCTTTATCAACTTCTGCAAAAGCTTTTCCTGATGCTGCTGCAATACCTAAAACAGGTGCAGTTACACCAATCATCAAACCTTTACCAATGGATTTTAAACCATCACCCATTTTTGTTAATTTAGGTCCCATACTTTCAAAAACTTTACTGGTTTTTCCCCAGCCACTTTCTGCCATTCTTTGAGCTTCAACTTGAGCTTTTTTGAACTCTTCAAACTCAGTTGTTGTTTTTTCTAGTTCTTTTTCTAAAAAATTCAGCTCATTTGCTTGTTTGTTATATTCTTGTCGTAATTTTTGAGCTTCCGCGCTGTTTTCGCCCTGTTCTTGAGATACCTTGCCATATTGCTTGGCTAAATCATCAACGTTTTTCTTATAACCTGTGATAGTTCCATCAAGTTCTTTAATCCTTTGTTTGTAACTATGAGTTGATTTTTCGGTATATTTGAAGTTGTTACCGGTTAATTTTAAGTCAGAATTTAAAGTTTTAAAGTTTCGTTTGATTTCTGCAAATGATCTATTTAAATTTGCTGCATCTAAATCCAAACCTATAGATAAACCTTTTATTCTTTCTCCCATTTTTTACCTCCTTTCTAAAAAAGTTCAAAAAAATAACCCTAACCAAACGGTTAAGGTTAAAACGCATCAATTAAAGCCTCTGCTTTTTCTTCAGAAATGTCATTGTTTTTATTTTGATATATGGAAAGTACATAATGAAATGGCATTTTTAAAACTTCGTTAGCGTCTTTACCATTTTCAATTAAGTCCATCATGAGAGTATCCATATTTTTCAACATTGCTTTATATGTTAAATCTTCAGGCTTTATTTCATGTTCTGGATAAAATTTCTAGTTTCCTCAGTTTGCTGACCTTGAGTAATGAAAATCACTTGTTCACGAAGTGCATTCATTCCATCAGGTGCATGCATACGTTCTTTTAGGTCTTTAACTGTGAATTGGTTATCGTAAATTTTTACAACCATATCCATCAATCTGTCAGCGATTTCTCTTGGTTTCATCGTGCTATTTTCGTCCTCAATATCATCGATTAAATCCATTGCTTCGTATACAATTTCAAATGAAATGAAGTGTGGTGTTAAGTACGTTTGTAATTTAATTTCATTTGCTTTCGGGTCTTCTACTAATTGAATAATGTTACGTTTTAATTTTGCCATTTTATAATACTCTCCTTATTTTCAAATAAAATAGAGGGGTTGCCCCCTCTTATGCTTCTACATTTATTGTTATAGTGTCACTCATATTACCAACTGTTGCTTTAACCGTAGCAATGCCTTGTGCTTCCGCAGTAACTTGACCATCACTATTGATTGATACAATATTCGTTTGATCTGTTGTGTATTTCAATAACTTACTTTGATTAGATGGCTCTACTACAACATTTAAATCGTATGTGTCGCCAACTTTAAGTGTTTTAATGCTATCTGGTATATTAACCGACTTTACCGCAGTTTCCGATGAAGCCGGTTTTGTTACAAAGTTTCTTCGTTACCCTCTGTCACGTTTCCAGTATATTCTTCGCCTAAAATTTTCTTTAAGAAAGCCTCTTCGCCTTTTTCACCGTCTCCATCATGATTTGTCATGTTAGCTGAATCAAAGATATACTTACGTACTGACTTTTTATTATCAACTAAAGGGAAAAGTGCCTCACCTTCAACCTCTTCACTTGAGAAATCCCAATCTTTCTCAGCCGTTTCTCCATCGATTTTAGGATTTGTAAACATGACTTTAGGTAATAAAACCGTTCTAAATGTGCCGTCTCGACGCTCTTGTCTGAACCAAATTGCTACATAGTTGTTTTGTTTACCTTGAGTTTCTTTATAAACACCGTCTTCATCATACTCTTCATTGAATACTATTTTGCGAATCTCTTTAGGGAAAGCATGCATTTGTAACGAAATTTTACCTTCTCCGTCTGTGTTCCCTGATTCGATTGGACCACCATCAGCATATGCTGTTTTCAAGTCTCCTCCAGTTTCAACACCAATTTTTTGTAATCCTCTTGTTTTTGTAATATCACTATATTTTAATTCCGCGCCTTCTTTCGTTAATTTAGCGAAACCTAAACCAGTAATGTTAATATACGCCTTTGGCGCACTTGCATGTTTTACTGCCATTTAATTTTCCTCCTTATAAAAAATGCCCTCGTAAACGCGAGAGCTTCTATATGTTTTAAATTCTTCTATATATTCCGGTTTTCCATTTGAAACATTTCCCATTTTTAGTTCAGACCATAATAACTTTTGAATGCGATTAGATATCTTATTTCTTATGATTCTCGCATTATATTCATCATTGTACTTAACAAAAACATCTATTTGGACAATATAACTATATGCACACTCATCTCCGTCAGTATAAGTTGTAGGTATTGGGTCGTCGATATCGTCAATAACAATAAAAGGTACATCAGTATCTTTTACATTAGGGTATTTATTGAACTTAATATTATTGATATTTACGTGCTCTCTAATAATTCTGTCTTGACTAATCACTTCATGAACTTTGTACAAAATATCAATCACAATTTTTTCAACTCCCTTTTTAGCGTCTCAAAATACTTATTTTGCCCTTGTCTTATTGCTCTATTAACACCGCCCATAGCTTTAGGTTTGATAAATTTACCTGTTCCTTTTTGAACGTGTCCATATTCAATTAAATGTACGATTTTATAACGGTCTTTAGAACCTCGCCAATGAACAGTAATTGTACGTTTTCCGTTTATCCATTCAGGTTTACTAAAACTTACCTCATTAATTAATGCTCCCGTATCTTTTGAGGGCTTTAGTTGTTTTTTTACTTCTTCAACAATTACCTTAGCACCAGCTATTAACGCCTTATCTTGAACTTTTACCATCTCTTTTATGCCAAAACGTTTTTCTAATTCTCTTTCTAATGCTTTATCACCTATCACTTTCACACTCATGAACTATATCCTCCACGAATCATAATAAAGTCTTTATTATCCAAATCTGGTGATACTTGCTTTATATTCAAACGATTTTTGAAATATCTTGATTCAATTTCAAGATAATGTTCTTCACTGGGTAAATAATCACCTTGCGGATCACGAATATACAATTTAATGTCATTTTGGGTTCCGTTTGAGATAGCTTGTTCTAATTCACGTAAGCAGACACCATCAATACTCGCCCAACAGCTATATAATAATTTTTCTTCTTTTTCTCCAGCTTCTGGACCATTATTTTCAGTATACTTATAAAAATGAACACGAGTATTTAAACGTTTAGTTGTAATTCTAGGTTTTTTAAACACTTTCTTCATCTTCTGATACCTCCATTAGAGATAACGAAAAATCTATTATTTCAGGTCTGTAATTATCGTTGAAGTGTTCTAATAAATCTTGATAAGCATATCTAGCGCGTATAAGTATCAATTCTTGACCTATTAAATTCTCTAATTCAAAAACTCCGCACTGATTTTTTATACGCTCGTACGACATTTTTAACAACTGCTTTAAGTACTCATCCTCTGAATTATGGTCAATCTTTTCAAGTGATTTAAATTTGACAAGCAAATCATCAATCGTCATTGTCTTCACCATTCAATAAGTCGACGATTTCACTTTTAACCATTGAACTAGACGCTTTTTTTTGTAATGATTCGCATAGTTCTAATAATTCTTGTTTTGTCAGCTTATCTAAAGGTACGATATAAACTTTGTCGTACTTATTTTTGATTTGATTTGTCAACAATTCAACACGAGGATTGTTATACCCTTCAGCTGGATACAACTCCCCTACTTTGTACTTGTGTTGATTGTGCTCTATGTCTTTAAAAGCTCTAACAACTTTAAATTTCACCATTTTATCACCTCATAAAATTTTATAGTGTTTCTTCGGTACCTTCTAAAGCTGGCTTATGTCCTTTTAAATCTAATTTCCAAACAGCAGCAACTTTATTATCTTTCGCTTTGCCGTAAGCAAATTGTTTTGCAGTGTATAAATCCATATCATCTAACGCAAGTGTTTCTTTAAATTTCTGAACATTAATACCACCAGCTAAATAACCATCATATAAACCTTTAACGTACGTTAAAACCTTACCTGCTTCTTGGACTGTAGACTCGATAACATTCAAATTAAATGGTAAAGCAGTAACATATACGCCATTTGCATTTAAATGTGTATACTGTGCTTGAACCTCAAAAGCATCGGACGGATTAACAACCATTGTTACATTACCTTTAACCGCTACTGATTTACCTTTCTCGTTAGTTGAGTGGTATTTAAACACTTGCGTCAATTCATTAACCGTAGCGCGCGGATTAGCAAATGTAAGCGTACCTTGTTCTTCTTTCTCTGGATAAGCACCCTCAGTTACCGATACACCTTTTTGTACTTGACGGTTTAAGCCGATTGGTTGGTCTTTACCAGTACCTTTTAAGAACGCAGTTTCAAGCGCCACTGCAAATGCTTCTTCGATTTGAACACGAACAAATCTTTCAATCCACGCAGGACCAAAATCATTTAAATCTTTTGGTAAAACAACAAACGCTGTCAATTTATTTTGAATTGCTGTTTCTTCACTGAACGCAGCATCTAATTGACCTTTAATTTCACCATAGATTTTACCCCAAACGGCTACGCCAGAAGTTTCAGATTTTAAGAACTTCAAACGCAAACCAGCGTTTTTAATACCTAAATCAGCTAATAACGGATGATTCGTCGTCAAATCTTCAAAAATTCTATCAATTGTTTCTTCTGGCAAAAGTTTTTCTTCTTTATAGTTAACGTTTTTATTGATATCCATGAAGAAACTTCTTTGGTTTGCACTCAAAGATTGTGCTGATTTAGGTAAACTAGAAACTCTTTCAGCTTCTGCTTTTGCTTGTAATTTAGTTTCTTCAAATAGTTGGTTAATCATGTCACCGTACAATTCATTTTGTCTTTCTTGCGGTTCACCGTTGTTTACTGCATTAATAAATTCGTTTTTCGCATTTGCGAATGTTTCCGATAAATTTATAGTCATTTTATGACCTCCTATTTTTTGTATTAAAAAAGGAATCTTGAAAATCCATTTGCTGATACTTTACTATCTGCAACATCGATTTCTGATTCCTTTTCTTTCATATTTATTTTTTCAATTACTTTATTTGCTATTGCGTCAATATCAATGTTAACCTCTGGCGTTTTACTTACCAAAGCTGTTACACGATTTAATACATCTTTCGATAACACTTGTGTATTGCTTGCTACAATTTGCATATTGTCGTTTTCAAACATTTTACTATCCGCAAAACCTTGTTCAATGGCTTCATCAGCATTTAGCCACGTTTCCCTAGCCATCATTTCTACAAGTTCTTGTTTGTTTTTACCAGCTCTAACCGCATATGCCTCAGCCATTATTTGACCAACATGTTCTAATGTTTCTGCAGCATGATTTAGATCTTTCGCTTCTCCTTGCGCAATACTTGAAGGATTGTGAATCATCATTCTAGCAACCGGACTCATTTCGATGTGGTCACCAGCCATTGCGATAAGCGATGCCGCACTTGCTGCTATTGCTGTGATACGAACATTCACTTTGCCTTTATGAGCTCTTAAATGTGTATATATTTCACTACCAGCTACTAGGTTACCACCATTTGAGTTAATTATAATATCAACATCTTCATCACTAAATTCTAGTTGTGTTAAAACATCTTTAGGACAAGTCGAATCCATACCAAGCATTTCGTAAACCCATTTATCTTCGTTGGAAACGATGACGCCTTTAATCTCCGCTTTCATCTTCATCACCACCTTTCAAAGTGTTTTCATCTTTTTCTTTTTCATCATTTTCACCACTGTTAGCTTTTTCGTAGTTTTTAGTAATCAGGTATTCGTCTAATTCAGGATTGTCTGATGGTTCTTCACCTAACATAATCCGCACCTCATTCCTTGTAAATGAACCAGAACTTACAAGTTTGTCAATTGCTTCAGCATATTGAAGTGGGTCTTTTTTATTCACACCGACAATTTCTATTCTTGTATCTTTCAAATACATGCTTTGTGTTATGAGTTTCGCGTTTAATTCGTTCTGAATCTTTTTTAATAAAGGTGTTAAACAGAACTTCTCAAATACAAGCGTGTTTTTTTCCAAATCAGCTGTTTCTCCGTAAATCAAACCTGGAGGTATACCAATCATCAACGCAACATTTTTTATTGCATCTCTCATTAGCTCACTCAATTCAGAAAAAGGCATGTTACTATTCTTACCACCATTAGATAATTCCTCATAATCAAAACCTTCTATCAAAGGCGCGATTGCTAGTTGATTTTTATTAAAAGTATTGAATAATTTATTTGTGAACGCTTGTAATTTTTCTATATTCTTTTCGTCATATGCGCTAGAGGCAGATTTCAAAATCCCTCTTATTTGATAGTTTTTTAATTGTGCACCTATCATTCTTCCGAATATTTTCCCGTAATCTTCGAATAGACTTTCTACAAAGTGTGTCACTTTATTGTTGTTGTACTTTAAATATATGACCTCTTGCATTGTGAAAGTACGTTGATAAGTATAATCTTTAACCGTTACATCTTTGAATATATCATCATACAAAGCGTACTCTTCTCTGTAAAAGCTATCTGCGATAAGTAATTCTTTGCTGTCACTTACTACGATTAAAACCTCGTTATCATAAATTAGTTTATATATAACTTGTTGCCAAAAACTATCGCTTGATAAGTCAGTATTTGGTTTTATATTTAACTTGTAGTAAACATCATTCTTTTGAATTCTATTACCTTCCAATACTTTAAAATGACTTTGAGCGACAGCTCGCGCAACAAATTCAATACAACTATCAATCGCTAAACGTTTCACATACGCTTGTTGTGATAGATCTTCTATCATATCTAAATCAAGCATATATGTTATATCTTTCCTAGTTTTAAATATCTTTTCTAGAATACTCATGTCTCACCTCCTCTATTAGAAATCTATACTCATTAATGCATCAAGCGCTTTAGACATGTCTTTGTCTACTATATCGTCTGCTCTATATAATGCGTGAACAAAAGCCATGAACCCATCGGTTTTTCTTCTATTTTCATCTTTTTTAATATATTCTTTATTACCATCGGGTTTAACCTTTACTGCAACATTATTAGTAAACCAACGCATCAAAGGATTGTCTCCATATATTACGTTATGTTTCGCAAACATTGTATCGATACGTGGTGCAAGTAATCCATGTATTGCTTTTGGATTTCTAAGTACTTCAAGTTTTATGCCAGCATCCTCAAACGCACGTCTTACAATATCAGTTCTATAATTATCAGCTATGACTTTTTCAAGCCCATATTTTTCTCTAGCCTTTAAAAACCAATCAACTATATATTCAATTTCAATGACATCATCATCGACAATGGTCAATAATCCCATTTTTTCCCATTCTTTAATAGGAGGTTCTAATTTGACATCATCCAAAAACCCTTGTCTTACAAACGAATGTCCTAACCAAATGTAATCATCGTTTTTTCGGAATAATAGCCCTACACTTGCAAAATCTCGAATGTTTGCAAAGTCTAAACCACCAATACACATTTGATTATCTAAATTTGGTATCTCTCTATTAGTCGCTAGTATTTCTTTCCATGGTGCTATTACTTTTTCAAGGTCAACTTCAGGCAAATTCATTCGCTTAGTCATGAATTCGGGCTTATTTGAACGGTTGAATGGTAAATCGTTATATTCTTCTTCAATCGTACTTAGCAGTGTTTTAGCGTATTCTGATAACGGTTTATGTAACATTGGGTTCGCCTTTTCCCACGTCTGTCTGTCATCAACTTCTTTTGGATCGTCTAACTTACAATAAAAAGCAAACAATCTACTATTTTTAACCTTGCCACTTAATACACTTGCAATTTTGTGCTTCATTGCATCGATATAACCCTCTCTAACAAAACCATCAGTACTTATATAAAACGTTCTTCTATTTTTCTTTTTACCTAATCCACCACGTTTGACGTTTACCATTTCAGGACCAAAGAAATAATGAATTTCATCAAAAATAACACACCCCTCACGTCCACCGTCTTTGGTTTTTGTGTTTGATGTGTTATATCGAATAACCGATTTAGTTGCACGGTTTATTATTTTTGCTTTACTAACTTCATAAGGAGCTTTTGGCGTTTTACCCGTCTTATTTCGTTTGTTATCCATTAAAACGGTTCTGATTTCATCAAACGATGTTTTTGCTTGATCTTCACTATTAGCAACAATGGAGATGTGATATTCTTTAACTCCGTGTAAGGGCGTAGAAAGAAAATCACTAATAGCACTTATTAGACCGTTTTTCCCGCCTCCACGTCCCATGAAAATAGCAAATTCTGTAAAGAAAGCTTCATCTGTATTTTTATCTATAAGAAATATATTAGCTATGATAAACCTTTGAAATGGTAATGTTGGAAAATACCATTTTTCAATAAATTTGATACAATCCTCGATTTTCTGTTCATCAAAATATACATCATCTCGTGAATATATATGTTTTTGTAGATAATTAAAGAGATCAATTCTTTCTTTATTTAAAATTATCTTTCCTTGTTTCCACAAATTTATATATTCATCAACGTATTTATTACTAATCATAGGTAATCATCAGATGGCGTTTCTGTGTCTTCTTTCTCTTCGGGCAATAAATCCGATAATTGTTTGATTATTTTTTGATATGCAGCATCTCTAGCATTAAATAGTTTGGCTACTGGTCTTTCCCTTTCATATGGTGGCGCCTTTTCAGATTGAGTAAATAAATCATAGTCACCTTTTTCTTTTATGTCTTCCCACATGTAATCAAGCATTACACGTAGCCTTGCTGCTTGAATAATTAAACCATCAACTACTTTTAATTTATTGCTAGGTATGTCTTTATATAATACTTGCAGCCTTTCTTTTTCTTTAAGCACTAAGTTTTCATCAACTATAATCTCCATTTCATCACCTGCCTTAAAATGGTTATAAGAGGGGGGGTTATACATGGATTTTTAAAATTATCGCGAAGTCGAGCCCCTGCCCGTTCCCCAAGTATTTTGATCGCTTTTGATTTTTTGACCCGGGGGTATTTACCATTTTTCGTCTTTCCATTTATTTTCTTTTTTTATAAATCTCTTTTCTTTTTTGTTGTGACATTTAATACACAGTGTTTCTAAATTGTTTAAGTCATGAGCAAACTCCGGATGATGTTCTAGCGATAATATATGATCTACATCCAACGACTTACGCTTGCTTTTGTCATATGTCGTTAACTTGCCGTCTCTCTTACATTGTTGACATTCATAATTATCTCTTTCTAGCACTCTTTTTCTTGTTGTTTGCCATTCTTTAGACTTATAGAATCGTATGCGTTCGTCTTTAGTCATCATAATGTTTCACCTTATATAACTTAAGTAGTATCAAGACGCATCTATACTTGATGTGTAGTAATGTATTTACTATTAGTTTGAACATGTTCATACCTCATAAATAAAAAGACACATCACATAGTGATGCGCCTCTTGTTCATGCGTCGTATTAGCATTTAATAACTTTAAATATTAATCTGATACTAACATAATAAACTGTTTTAATGCGGACTTACATAGGGTAAAAGTCCGCTACACATAACCAATATACTTTGCTAACTTATCGATCAGTGCATTCCTTCTACGTAATATACTTGTCTTACTTGTACCAAAGTAATGTGCTATATCTTCCCATTCATAACAACCAATAGGACAATCCCAATATCTAAACCTTAATAACTCAAGCGTATCCTCATCACTTTCATCTATCAATCTATCTACACCGTTAACTATATTTCTTAATGTATTGTACCTGTTATCACTAAACTTCTTTATTGCACATCGTTCAATCGGGTTACCCGGCAAATTACTTTTGCCAGCTCCCGCATTATCTGGTTCATGACTTTCAAGTAATTCATATTCTCGCATCTTCAACTCTCTTCGATAGTTATCGATGTGCTGAATGTATTCTTCAAGCTTTTTGATATCGTGTTTCTCAATCTTTATCATTCAATGCAATACCTCCGATAATATAAATTACTTTTTAATATCGTTATTCATTCGCTTTAATTCAATCCTGTATTCTTTTAACCCGTTGTATCCTTTAGTTTTAACTACTTCATCAAGTAGATAATCATTCATATATCTGAGCGCTTGTATCTCCCTTGCACGATCACTATTAATACTGATACAAACTAATAGCAATATAGCAAATACAATAGTCATAGTAATCCACATCACTCACTTACCTCCGCTCGAAAGACGTAATCACTCGGCGCCTCTACATCATCATTAGCCGTCATCATAATATATACTTGCTCAGTTACATACTTACCTAACTCATACATCGCTAGTAAGAATAATAATCTTAGTATTTGCTTAATCATTTTTTATCTACCTTCTTTACTTCGTATAAGACCGGATATAAATTTAAAAAGTGTATTCTATATCCAATCGTCTTAACTTTTACTTTATCACCTACTTTTAACCTAGCTTGTATGTCTGCGCTATCAAACTTTCCTTTGAAGAATAAGTCTGAGTTTTCGATGACTTGTTTATCATCTAATACAATATAGAATTTGTCCTCTTTATCTTGTCTTTTGTTATATTTATCTGTAATTGTCCCTTGATGTACTTCTTTGTTTTGGTAACTAGCCACTGTATAGATAGGCAATGCGACAACAAGTAGCAATGCGGTTATACCGAATAATGACAGTATTCCAACAATAAAGATGTCGAACCCATCCATATTTTTAAGTTTTTTAATCATTTCCCACACTCCCTTATATTTTCAAACAACTGACCCACTTTAATAACTGCATCCCTTTTAACTTGTTTCTCGTACTTCTCTTTCGCTTCTTCTTTACTCTCTGCCTCAACAACTGTAAACCTTTGATTACTCTTAGCTTTAGTTATGTGTGTATGTTTACGTCCTGTTGAATCTTTGAATGTTGTGACTAAGTATTGTGTCATTCCTCATAGCTCCCTTGAACTTGTTTGAGCTTACTCATAAAAAACATTACTAAAAATGCTATTAAGATATGCGTCTTTTGATGTTTATAAGCAAATGTAGATATCATAAAGATAGTAGCAAGCATTAACATTTCATATATGTTTGTGTGTATAGTCTTTTTACTCTTAAGAAAAATAATTGCTATGCGATAAAAGAGATAAACGCCAAACCCTATTAAAAATATTTCTAACATGTCGCTCACTTCCCCAAAACCTCCTTGACTCGATCTAAGATGTCTTTACACGTATCCTTTTCCTGCGTCTGCTGTTCCATCTTGTCTTTCGTGGTTCCTTTTCATTTTCTTTTTGTATGCGTCAATGAGTTGGTCGATAGAATATAAGTTGTAAGCTATGTCTATCACTATAACAATTGCTTGTTGGTCGGGATAAAATTCTTTGAATATTATCTGTGGTGTACTAACAACTGCGTCTTGAGCAAATTCTTTATCTTTAAAATTAAACATTTTGTGAAATTCTGTATCTTTAAAACTTGATTCAATCGCTTCTTTTATCTCTTCTGATGACACTCCTACTTGATTCGCAATACTCAATCCAAACGCCAACATGTCAGCTAATTCATCAAGTTGTACGTCTAACGGCTTACCTGGTTTCTTCTTCCAGTTCTTAAACGTTTCCAATGTATTAAACCATTCAAAGAATTCAACTACATATGCTATTTTGCTATCTCGTAAGTTCAGCGTTGGTATTCTATCGTCGAACTCCTTTTGTATTTGTAATAACTCTTGTAATTGATCAATTGTTAATGTGTTATTCATTTTCCTGTGCCTCCTCTACATTAATTTCATATTCATCATAATTAAATGATGCTTCAAATATCGCAATAAAATCCGCCTCAATTTCTGCTTCTTCTAAACTTTCAGCCTCGATAGTCTCTTCAATCATGCCAGCGTATGTGATTTGGACATTAAATTTCTTCATTTTCCTGCTCCTCCTCATATTTATAGACCACTTGACCCGTCATAATCCCTACTGCCTCATCAAGACCAATATCTTCTTTGAGTGCATCTTGCATAGCATTAGGTAAACCCTTAAGTATTTCATCAAACGCTTGCGCTTTCTTATATACGTCCTCAATCTCTTTTAGTAATCCCTCTGTGTCATTACCGTTATACGCACTAGCACTTATAACGGACTGTTCAATTTGTTCGCGGTTATTCATCATTTCCATCTCCTCTAAAATAAAGTTAGTTGCTTCTGTTTCTCGTATTCCAAACCATGTTGCTTTATATATATTTCTAGCTCTTCGGCTGTATCAAACGTCTTCTTTACGCCTTGCCAACCTGGTACGATATGCCCGTGAAAGTAATAATTGCCGTTTGCTACATGGATATGTGCCACTCGTTCGTTATCTTGATACAGATATCTCTTAGATCCAAAGAATTGATTTAGGTATTCTTTGCGTGCGTTATCTGTCATGATCTACTTCTTAACTTTCACGAATATGTCGTTTTCCATCAGGTAGCACGCATAACGTCCTCTTGGATGTTTCTGAGGCACATTAAACAAATGTGGCTTCTTTCTTCTTAGCTCAGCCTCTTTCTTTCGCTTTCTTTCCAATTTGCGTTCGAGTCTAGCTTGTTCCAGTCTTTCTATTGTTTTCTTTTCTCTGTACTCGCTTAAACGCGTACCTTCTGGTGCGTCCATTGCTTCATGTAGTTCCCAACCGTCTTTTACTCTCTTAGAAACCATTCCAGCGGTTATACCGTGACTTTCTATTAATTCCATTTCAGATTTGGTAAACCTATATGGTTTATCATTTATTGTTACAATCCTTGCTTTTCTCGCCATTTTATCCACCTCTTATATTTCTTCTATTCGTATGATTATTTTGGGCTCAATTCCATAACGCTTTGAGCTAGTTATTTCTGTAATTTGGTTATCGTCTTTCCATACATGGCCATTACAAGCATCTAATACCGTTTTAATTAAGTTGTCGATATCCGGCTTAGTCACTTTATACTGCCCAACCATTTCGTTTTTCTTTTTCTTCGACCATGATTTAAGCAATGGAAAGTAAAACTCTAATTCAATTTTTAATGCATTTTCTAGATTTAGCTTTGGCATTTGATTTTGTAAATATTTTTTATGTTCTGTATATTTTGTAGGCATATATGTGTGTGCATATCTACCTGTATTACGAAAGCGTGGACGAGGCGACCCCATCGGCGCATTAAACACTTCATTAAATTTAATTTCTATTTCCATGTAATCCCTCATATATATTCAAATAAGCTTGTTTGGTGTCCTAACTCCATTTGTTCATTATCAATAAGTGTTTTTAATTCATAATCATCTAAGTACCAACGTCGACCATTGAATTTTGTATGTTTTAATCCAACAACTAAATGCCGTCCATCTTTAAAATGTGGTGTAACTGAAAACATTTTGTTGCCGTCATGATCAAATAGATAGTATTTATCAAATGCATCCATTTTCAATCACTCCCATTTGCTATTTAGACGCTTAATAAAAGCTTCTCTGTCTTTCTCAAGGTTTTCATCTACTTCCGGCGTTTTCGTTTCTCTCGTGCTGTCTGTGAGCCATTTGGGTGTTTTTTCTTTTGATTGTTTAACGAAAGGTTTATAATTTTGTTTTTTGCTTTCAAGTTGTTGCTTTTCAAATGCACGTACTTGTTCAATAGATTTCAAGTTTGCATTAAGCCAAGTATTCAAAATGCTTTTAGCATATCCCCAAGTAACCTTGTTTCTGTCTTTAGCGATTTTAAGTGATGCGGTAACTATTTCATCTGAATCATTTTCAAATGAATCAAGATAGTAATTTAAATCGTCTAAATTGTAAGGAGTTATGAAACCGAATCCGTTATCTTGGAAGAAGTCGAAGGCGGTTACCTTCTTCTTCTCATTATTCACATTCTTTTCATTATTATCTTTATTATCATTATTGTTTGTGTTGGTTTGATGTTGTTTTGATGTTGTTTTGATGTTGGGTTGATGTTTGACTGATGTTGTTTTGATGTTGGTTTGATGTCGTTTTGATGTTGGTTCCTGCCCTGCTCACTTTGATAAAAGTCATAATTGACAATGGTTATAAGGGTATATTTTGATGTTGTTTTGACTTCTAACATTCCATCACTCTCGAGTAAGTCAAGGAAGGTTTTCACTTTAAATCGTGACCAGTTAAAAAGGTCAGACAAGGTCAAAATAGATGTTAATCTTTGTCCTCTTTCAACGGTTACAATTTGGTTTCCTATAGGCACTTTTGCCTCTGAATGATTCGCTTCCATGAGTAAATATATCCATGCTTCGAACTTTGAAAATGTTCTCTTTTCTTTAAATAGCCAATGATTTTGAATTGAGCGATCAATACTTATCCAACCAGTCATATACACACCTCACTTTCAAACCGGTTAAATTAGAATGGTAAATCATCATCATTTAGTTCAATCGGACCATTTGCATTCGCAAACGGATTATCTTTTACTGGTTTGTTATTTGAATATTGCGATTGTCCACGTGTTTGTTGTACTTGTTGTTGATATAAATCTTGTTGAGTGTCATTTGAGTTTTTCGGTTCTAAAAATTGAATACTATCAGCAATAACTTCCGTAACGTATACACGTTGACCTTCCTTATTTTCATAGTTCCGCGTTTGTAACCTACCATCTACGCCCGCCAACGATCCTTTAGATAGGTATTTATTAACGTTCTCTGCTTGTTTTTTAAATACGATGATATTAATAAAGTCTGCCTCGCGCTCGCCTTGTGCATTTGTAAATGTACGGTTAACTGCTAATGTGAATGATGCTACATTTACACCACTTTGAGTGGTTCTTAATTCTGGGTCTCTAGTTAAACGACCAACTAATATTGTTCTGTTTAGCATTTATAAACCTCCAAAATAAACGGGCGCGCCCGTCACTTTTTGTATTTCACTTTTAATGTATTTTGCATTTGAATTTTGACTACTTAAATGAATTAAATGTATTTCTTCGAGTCTAGTTAAATCATTTGCTTTTAACATTCCGATAGCATGTTCTAAGCTAAAATGAGACTCCATAATTCTGTTTGCTAATGTGCTGTGCACACTGCCGTTTTTTATGTTTTCTTGCATTTGTTCATAGATATAATTAACTTCTAGCATCATGTGCGTAATGCCATTAAATTTGTATTTCAAATACTTTGTATCAGTAACATACAGAACCTTATAACCTAGTGTGCTTTGTAATAAGAAAGCCACAGGCTCGTTAGCATCATGTTCGATGTCAAACGGTAGAATTGACCATGTACCTATTCGCAGCTCTTGCTTTGCCTTAATCGTGCATAAGCGATGACTTTCAAAATTCATAGCTTGTTGTGTTCCAGCAGTCATATAGCTGATTACACCATTGTCGACAAACTGCTTTGTATACTTTGCATGATCACCATGTTCGTGTGTGATAAGACACCCTGCTATATGTCTTGTTTTATATTTGAAATGCTTTTGAACACGTTCAAATTTTATACCTGCCTCAAGTAGTAACGTAGTACGTCCATCATTTAAGACGTAGCAGTTACCACTTGAACCAGTTGCTATTGTTTCAATTAAAATGGCTCTTCTTCGCTTTCTTTTTCTGTTGCAGGTTCTTTTATTTCTTCAAAGTCAGATACATCAATAGGCTTATCATTTTCTAATTCTGTGTATTGTGCTTCTTCAAGAACTGGTTGTTCAAAGTCCAATTGTTCTTGATTTGCATTTTCTTCAACTTCTGCGTCCAACACTTCTTTGCGTTGACGTTGTTCGGATTCTTGTGCGTATTTGAAAAGATTGCTATCTGTTGATGTGTTGATATAACGTTTAGCAGCTCTATTGATAACTGTTTTTTTAGCCATTTCTTCTTTGAAATTATTATGTGTTTTAGAATTTTGTAATGCTTTTTCATCTTTAATCATTGATGACTGCATCCATGCTTGTTTAATTTGTTCAATAGTCATGACTTCAATATAGTTATCTCGTCCATCATTAAATACGATTGTGCAGTACGCACCGATAATGTTTTCTTTGTCGATGTTAAAGAAGTCTTGTTCGTGTTTAATCGCTTTGATACGTCCTGTTTCTCCCATTTCTTGCTTGAATGTATCGCCTTTATAAATCACTTGAGCAACAACATCTTGAGCACCTGCATCACGTTTTAACATCATTACATTACCGTGATAGCTACGTTGTAACTGCATTTTGTTGCCGTAAGGAATAAAGTAGCATTGATTTTTAGCTGGATTTAAACCTTGCGTTACCATGTCTAATAAGGCATTTGCTTTGCTTGTATCGTTACAACTCATTAATTTGTTATCTTGGCTGATTTGTAACCATGCTTGTTTCATGGCATTACTTGGTGAATAATCATTTGGCAATTCCAAATTGCCTTGTGACTCTAAAACTCTCACTTTGTTTAATACGTTGTCAGATACGTTCTTTTCTTGTACTAATTGTTGTTCAATAGTTTGTAATTTATTATTTTCAGTCATTTTATATAGTCTCCATTCTTAATTTTTTATCTTGTTCATTTACTATCAATTGAATTTGTTGTGATTCTGTTTTGATAAGCTCTGTTACTGATTCAGCATTATCAATAAATATTGGCGCTGTAACTTTAAAATGTTTTGACAGTGTATTGATGATATCTAAGCCAACATTAATTCTTGAGGCGTTATTTAAACCGCTGTCGTATTCGACGCCGTTAACCGTTGTGGAACATGTTTCTTCTAATTCGCCGTTAACTAAGGTATTGAATAGCTTAAATTCAGCAATTTCAAATTCATTATTGATGTTTTCAGTAAGCATTTTGACTTTTGTTGTTGTAAATTCTTTTAAGATATAAAGGTCATGTGAATACTTTTCTTTTTCATCCAATAATCTGTCTTCTTCATTTCTTAATTCAGAAATAACATCATCTAGATGTTTATTTGATTTTTCGATTGATCTTGACACTTCAATTTCTGATTTTTCTTGAGTAAGTTCGCTTATTTTGTCATATATTCCTGAAACTTTATCTTGAATAGTTTTCCTGATGTTAGAGCGTTTTTGATTAATCTCATTTATCTCTAACATTACTGCTTTGTATTCGTCAGTTTGCGTAACGTCAACGTGAGTTGTTTTCAACTTATTAATTTTGTTTTGTATTCTCTCTGAACGCTCTTCTGCTTCGTTGATTTTAATTTGAAGATTATTATTGTCATCCTCTAACTTCTCGATGATTGGCTTTATTTTCTTGCCTTCTGAAATAATGTGATTGATAGATACTTGTATTGTTTCTAATTCTTTCGATTTGCTAGCATTGAATTTCTGCAATGCTTTTTCTCTTGCCTCATTCACTTGTTCAGCTGGTAACTGTTGACCACAACAACTACATACATTGTCATCAAGATATTCAAATTTTTGATTTTTAGCTTTTTCTAAATCACTTTTTAATCCTTTATGATTTTCTAATAATTGATTACGTCGATTTTCTTCATGTGTAATTTGTTGTTTGTTTTGATTTAATCTTGTTTTAAGGTTCGCAACCGTTCCATTTTCAACGTGTAACTCATTTGTTAAAGTATGGATTTTGTTCTCATTACTTGCGCTGTTATTGTCTTCTATGCGCTTCAATTCTGATTGTTTATCAGCTAATTGATTACGCAAATTAATTTCTTCTGCACCGTTTTGAATATCTATACGCTCATTTTCAAGTTGCTCAATTTCTTGTTTGATAATTGCGTATCTATCATTATCGAATTCTGGTACATCCTGCTTATTTTGTTGTGTTTGATTAATACGTATCGGAATATCTTTGATGTCTTTGTTAATCTGTTTTATCTTGTCAGTAAGAATTTTTTTCTTTGTTTCAATTTCATGATCACCAAGAATATTATTTAATTCTTTAAAATCATCATTTGTTTTAATGACATCCTCATCATTGATTGGTTTAGCAATTTCAAACAACAAACTTCTTCGCTTCTTCCAATCTAGTAAGTTAAATGCTTGAGGGTTCGTAATTAACTTGAATACATCTTCATCAATCAGTTCATCAATACGAGCTTTATAATCCTTTACTTTTATTGATTCATCATTGATATATTGTTTCTTCGTTCGACTTCGTGAGTATTCCTTGCGATTCTTTTTTTGATTTATTGTGTATTTAGGATGTGACTCTTTTTTAAAAGTCGTAATTTTTCCGTCGATTTCAAATTCTGCGAAAACAGTCGGAATTAACTCATAATTTTCTTCGTTTTTTTCGTTTAAAGGTACAGGGTTAAATGATTTGGTTGATCCGTCCAAACCTTTATCGAAAAGCAGCCATTGTAATGCGGTTGCTGTTGTAGTCTTGCCAGTCGCATTATTGCCGTATATTTTTGCATCTTTACCGTCAAAGTTAAATTTTTCTTCTTTGATTCCAGCAAAGTTCGATATAGTTAACTTATTTATTTTCATATCTTTCCTCATGCTCCTTTTTTAATCTTCCGATGACCTCTTAGAACCTCGATAATTAAATTTTTTATTCGTTCATGGCTGTCTGGATTGATTTCATGTATCTGCACAAGCTTATTGTTTGTTTTGTAACTGTCGTGATAGTGCAAGAAATTAATCGATAAGTATCCGTGATGATTACGTTCAATTTCCAATAATGCTCGTTGGTTTGACAAAGTATATTCGTCGAATAACGTCTTAAAAATATTCAATATATTTCTTTCTGTATCTCTCATGCTTATACCTACCATTTCATGATTAAATTGATTAATTTGTCCTGTTCATCTGTGTTATTTTCAATCCATTCATAAATACTTTGTTTCAAAATATCTAAAGCTGTGTATAGATCGTTCTCGTCAGAAACTAGTAGCCCGTCAATTGAATTTCCTTCATGATCTAAAACGACTATTTCGACGCTATACGCTCGTTTCTTAACTCTTAATCGAAAATCAAAGCCATCTACATTAATTATTTTTTGACATACGTCACCCGTTTTGTAATACATTGTTTTAGCCCTCCTTGTTGTCATCAACACCGAGAAATTTTTGTGATTTACACATTTGGAGAACATTGACAATGTCTTTATAACTCTTAGTGCTATCCAATAAGGAAGCAAGATCGAAAGTATGACCAATCACAGAACTTGAACCTGCTAAATAATCTCCGTCGATAACTCCTATTGATGAGAAAAGCAAAATATCAAATTTACTTTCTCCCTTAATTTCTTTCGCTAATTCATACAATTCTCCGCTTTTTTCAGATAATAAGTCTTTTATTTCGTCCTGAGTCATGTCTTTATAGTTTTTAGTCATGGTTGACTTCCTCCTTGTTTCGTTTTATATTGAACGTAAGTTTATATTTCTAATTACTTTTCTGTTACCTGTTGGCGCAAGTAGCAGTTTTTTTATTCTTCATAAAAGTATTCTTTATAGAATATGAAAGTTGCAATACTTGCGAATCCCGCAATTGACCATGCTGTAGTGAAGTATAGAAACGGCATAAGTACAATCGCTAAGACTGTGAAGCATAGTACTGCTAATAGGTAGCTTTTATAAATGTTGCTCATTTTATTCTCTCCTTATATATTTCATTGAAATGCTCATCGACGAATTTATTCATCTTTCTTGCGTTAAATCTCCAGCGATTAAAATTCTCATCTGGGTAATGCACAATTCCTTGCGCTCTTAGTTCCTTTTCAAATCTAGGATGAAATAGTAATCTGTCCTTGATAGTCTCATCAGATGCAATTTTTAATTTCTTCTTTAAGTCGCTCATGTTCCATACAGGGTCTAATGAGTAAGCTATTAACTCTTCATATTCATCTTTTGTGATAAGCACGTGTGTTTCAGGTATTGGAACGGTTACGTTTAATACATGTGGCATTTCTATCATTCCTTTCGTGTATAATGTTGTTATTTGCTAATAGTTTGTTCGGCAAACTTCAAAAGGCAACGAGCAGATTCAGTAGAATTTTCAGCATCTTTCGGTATGGTTAAAGATTTGTTGTTTAGATAGTCACTCAACGCCCTGCTACTAATCACAGGTTTTCTAGTGTGCTTCTCAATCTTCCAAACCTTCCACGTCACAACTGCCATTGTGATGAGGAGGGTTGTTTTATATAGTGTGTTCATTGATAATTCCTCCTATTAAGATTTTTATTTTTCTCCTAAAAACTTATTAACAAAGTATTGTTGTCCTTTGCCTGTTACTTTTGGCGTCTTACTAATTGATGTGTGACCGTCCGAATGTGTGATTGATGTTTCTTTAATTTCGAATAACTCACGTTCCATTGAATACTGTGTAGGCATGTTATAATCCACACCCTTGCGTTTAATAAGGAATCCGTTTTGACGTAACCACTCAAACAATCTGCGTTGCCCTATGTTTACACCGTTTTGTTTAATAATCTTCGCTAACTCTCCAACTAAAATTGATGTCTTGGTTGTAGCTACTGCATCTGCAAATACAATTTTTGGTTTGTCACGTTCAATCTTTGTTTCTAATTGATTGATTGTGTTATTAGCAATTTTTAAAGCACGTTGCATAATCATTTCTGGGCTATTCCATGCTTTCTCTACTTGGATGAAATATTGTCTTGCACGTTTGCCAGGTTCACTACGTTGGATCATTGCGATTTCTTTTGCAGTGTCTAGTGTGAGTGCGTGGTCAATATAGTGTGTCATATTGCCTTGAGCTGTTGCTCTTTTTTGAGCGATAGCTGTGTAATCTGTATTTTCTTCAAATCCGTATTTAAGCATTCTTGGAAACCAATCTTTATATGCTGTCTTAACTTCTAATGCTTGATGAAGTTCTCGACCGCTGATTGCGATTTCTCCATTTTCTTTTTCTTGAATATTGAACATTTCTCCGATGTTCGAATTTGTTTGTAATGCTTGCATATTGTTTATGCTCCTTTCTGCTATACTCCTATTAAGGAGGTGAATGACTTATGACTAATGAAGCTAAATTTGTCCTTTTACAACTTTATTCAATTTACCTTGATAGAATTGACGAAGGTATGTCTAAACGTTCTGCATCTTATTTCGGTAGTGATGAATCCTCATTTAACGCTTTCTTTTTAGATTTTAATTTTGAAGACTATATCGATGCAGTTCTTGAATTAAAGCATAGAGATTTTGTAATTGCTTCTGCTGAAGATGGCGGTTTTCTTGAGATGGCTCTTTCTCGAGAAGGTATCGCCTACTCAGAATCAGAATCCAAAAAAGATTACAAAACACTTATGGATTTAATTAGAGATTTGAAAAAATTAATAATCTAAAATCCAATCATCTGCTATTAAATCGTCTGCGCTAGGCTGCCACCTTCCGGCGGCGGTTTGTCTTTTTTTCTTATAGTGTCTAGATACGACTAGGCATTGATAACGCTGCAAATTAGTTGGTAATATCCCATACACATCTTGATTCTCTCTCCTTATACTTATTCCTTTCTCCATCGCTAGCTTCGTTGCTTCTTGAATGTTCATTTGTTATTCCTCCTATTAAGATGTTTGTTTTTCTTTAAATGCTAAAATAATTGATTTCTTTTTATCATTCGTAAATACGAAATTTTCGTATTCATTACCTAAAAAAATATCATCATATTTAACATTAAAAGCACTCATATACTTAGAAAGTAAACTATCTTTAATGTTTGTAGAGTCTTTTTCCATATTTTGAATTGTACGTGATGAGACCTTAAATAAATCTCCTAACTCTTTTTGAGTCAATCCGTAATCAGTCCTCAACTCTTTTAATGTTTTCATGTTGTCACCGCCTTTCGTAAACCTAATATAATACGAAATTTTCGTATTGTCAACATTAAATACGTTTTTTTCGTAAAAAACTTTACTATGATATGAAAATTTCGTATAATAAGAAAAAAGGAGGTAAGTAATATGAACAAAGAAAGAAATATTATTATAGCCAAAAACATTAGAAAATTTCTCAACGATTCAAATATGTCTCAAAAGAAACTTGCTGAACTCATTAACATAAAACCATCTACTTTAAGCGATTATTTAAATTTACGTTCCAACCCCTCTCACGGCGTTATACAAAGGATAGCTGATGTTTTCGAGGTTGGTAAAAGCGACATAGATACTACATACAAAGACGATAACGACATCACTTCCATATACAACAAACTCACACCTCCCCGCCAAGAAAACGTACTTAACTATGCAAATGAACAATTGGAAGAACAGAATTCTAAAGGAGATAACGTTGTAGATATTAATTCATATAAACAGGAGAAAACTCCAGTTAACGTCAATGGTTGCGTCTCTGCTGGTGTAGGAGAACGTTTACACGATGAAACGCTATTTACTGAAATGGTTAAAGGACCTATCCCCACACACGATTTAGCGTTAAAAGTAAATGGTGATTCTATGGAACCTATGTTTAAAGATGGCGAAATCATATTTGTGGAGAAAACTCACAATATAAAGAATGGACAAATTGGTATATTCATCATTGAAGAAGAAGCGTACGTTAAGAAAGTCTTTGTTGAAGATGATAGATTGACTCTAGTTTCACTAAATAAAGATTACGACGATCTACACTTTTATAGAAATGAAAGTGTGAGGTTAATTGGAAAAGTTATTTTATAAAAGGAGCACTTGCAAATGAAAAAATATGATATTGCAGTCTTAGACTTTGAAACTATGAATGAACATATGAACAGCCCTTGCGAAGTTGCTGTATCTTTAATTAAGGATTTATCAATAGTAAAAGTTTATTCATCTTATATTAATCCTCCTAATAATAGATATAACTTGAAAAACGCTAAAATACATAAAATACCTGAAGATGTCATATTAAAAGCACCTAAATATCCAGATATTTACCAAGAAATTCTCTATCTTTTAAAAGAATCACATTTAATTATTGCTCATAATGCACTTTTTGATATTTCAGTATTAAAAAATACTAATAATTATTATGACTTACCTGTTCCAAACTTCATGTATGTCGATAGTATAAATATCTTTAGAAGCTTCCACGCAATCTCTAGTTTTAAATTAGAAAATTTGTGTAGCTTATATGATATCGATAAAGAAAAATTACATTCTGCTAAATTTGACGTGCTAGCTTTATCGAAGATGTTGATATCACTCGCTAAAAACAATCAGCATTATAGTGTATTAAAATTAATACATTATATGCCTAAGCAATACATTAGATTTAGCAAATATTCTAACTCTCCAACTAAACTTTTCGATTCAGGATTTCAAAAAATTCATATGAAAATATCTGAGATTAATAAAATAGAAGTGGAAAGTGTAATCCCTATTTTAAAAGATAAAAATGTTGTTTTTACAGGTAATTTTGACACTGAAAAACAAGATTTAATGATATTAACTAGAAAGAAAGGAGCTTATATCAGAAGTGACGTAACTGCAAAAACAGATATTTTAGTCGAAGGTGTTCAAGATGATAAATATAAAGATGTGAACGGACTAGTTTCAAAACAACGAAAAGCTCGAGAATATGTTGGAAATGGTGCAAAAATTCAATTTTTAAATGAAGAAGACTTAATAAATTTAATAAAGGAATAATAACGATGATCAAAAAAATTTTTACAAAAAAGCATGTATTCTTAGTTATAGAAGATGAAAACCATAATCACAGTGATGCTGTTTTTGGAAAAAGTATATTACTTTCAATTTACGTCGGTGTGAATAAAAAGACTAATTCTAAATCAGGGAAATTTATATACCTTGACAGATCTAAAAGAATCGTTAGACAATCTGATATCACCAAAATAGAATCAGCTAACGAAAATGATGTAGATTTTTATAATATACTGAAGAAAGAAAAGGAAATTGTTTATTCCAAAAATATAGTAGATAAATACAATTTAGCGAACTATATAATTTACTACGAAGTTAGTACTAAAGAATAAACCAATCCATTATTTCATAATACTAACCTTAAATTTACAGAGGTTTTAATTATGAAACATGAAAAAAGCAATCTTAACTTTAAGTCTTATATTTATTACCTACTACCTCACTTTTAAATATATGTGGATTAAAGAATTGAAGTATTAATTATGCTTATTTAAAAAAGACGTCTATTTCAGCAGTGTTTGAAAGGAAGTTTATAATGAAAATAACTAATTGCAAAATAAAAAGAGAAACTGTAATATACGAAGTTTTAACTAGTGGTAATCAACCATTCACTTATGAGTTACCTAAAGATTTATCGTCACATAATGCGCGTAAATACTTGGAATTTATTTCACAAAAATTAGATGGCGATAAGTTAACCAAAGAAGATTCATTATGATTTTACTAAACAAAAAAACGCCTACTAGTGTGAAAACGTATTGATTAATAGCGCCTATATGGAGTTTTAATATAAAAAGTAAGCAAAGGAGAAATGAGAATGAAAAGATTGTTAGGTTTATTATTAGTGAGCACGTTAGTGTTAAGTGCATGTGGAAATGATGAGAATCAGGAAGAATCTAAAAAAGAAGTTAAATCAAAAGAAAAGAAAATTGAGAAGGAAAAGGAAAATAAATCGAAAAAAGATAAGGAAAAAGAAGTTGCAACACAACAACAACCAGACAATCAAACCGTTGAACAACCCCAATCACAAGAGCAATCGGTTCAACAACCGCAACAACAGATACCACAAAATAGTGTTCCTCAGCAAAATGTCCAAGTTCAACAAAACAAAAAGCAAAAAGTTGATTTAAATAATATGCCTCCCACTGATTTTTCTACAGAGGGTATGTCTGAGCAGGCTCAAAAACAAATTGAAGAGCTTTCAATGCAAAAAGACTATCATGGTCTGTCACAAAGAGAATACAATGATAGAGTTTCTGAAATTATAAATAATGATAATTGATTCCACAGGGTAGCCCGCCTACCCTTATTATTTTTTGCCAATTTTGAGGAGGGAACGCATGAAAACACGTTGTTACGATGGTAAAAAATGGCAATATGAATTTAAGCATGAAGGAAAAAGATACCGTAAGAAAGGTTTTAGAACAAAGCGTGAAGCTAATTCTGCTGGACTAGACAAGTTAAATGAGTTAAGAAGTGGTTTTAATATAGATAACTATATAACTCTTGAAGAATACTTCGAAAATTGGATTAAAACATATAAACAACCTGTTGTTAAAGAAAATACCTACCGTCATTATAGAAATGCATTACAACATATACAAAAACATAAAATAGGTAAAATGGAGTTATCAAAGATAAATAGACAAGTTTATCAGAAATTCATAAACGACTATTCAAAAGAACACGCAAAAGAAACTATAAGAAAAACAAACGGTGCTATTCGGTCAGCTTTAGATGACGCATTATATGATGGACTTATTTTTAAAAATCCCGCTTATAAAGTTAATTATAAAGCCGGAAAACCTACGAAGTCAGAACAAGAAAAATTCATCTCGGTAACTGAATATGAAATACTAAAAGATCACGTCAGAAAGAAGAGAACTCGTTCATCATTAGCGCTATTCATAATGATTTGTACGGGTTGTCGTGTCAGTGGTGCAAGAAATATAAAGATTGAGCATATCAACCAAGTGAAAAACACTATATTTATTGACGAGCGAAAAACCGATACTTCCCCTAGATATATCAGTATCGCTAAATCTGATATGAAACACATTATGGACGTCATAAGTACATTTGCAATTAGCTATGATGGTTACATTTTCAAAGAAGCCGGATCTATAATTAACCTTCATGCTATCAATAATGCTTTGAAATCAGCCTGTAGAGTCAATAATATACCAATTATTACATCGCACGCATTAAGACACACTCATTGTTCTTATTTACTAGCAAAAGGTGTATCTATACATTACATTTCTAAAAGATTAGGTCATAAAAATATAGCAATAACTACATCCGTGTATTCTCATTTGTTAGAAGAAAAATTTAATGAAGAGGACAAAAAAACAACTAAAATTTTAGAAAGTATGTAATTTAGGGACCCATTAGGGACTCCAAACCCAATAAATACTGTTGTTACAAGGTTTCTATGTATCCAAACTGGGGGCAATATAAACGCGCTGATTTAATCGGACAATCTTCTTATATTAAAAATAATGATGTCGTAATATTCAATGAAGCATTTGATAATGGTGCATCAGACAAATTATTAAGTAATGTGAAAAAAGAATATCCTTATCAAACACCTGTACTCGGCCGTTCTCAATCAGGGTGGGACAAAACTGAAGGTAGCTACTCATCAACTGTTGCTGAAGATGGTGGCGTAGCGATTGTAAGTAAATATCCTATTAAAGAAAAAATCCAGCATGTTTTCAAAAGCGGTTGTGGATTCGATAATGATAGCAACAAAGGCTTTGTTTATACAAAAATAGAGAAAAATGGTAAGAATGTTCACGTTATCGGTACACATACACAATCTGAAGATTCACGTTGTGGTGCTGGACATGATCGAAAAATTAGAGCTGAACAAATGAAAGAAATCAGTGACTTTGTTAAAAAGAAAAATATCCCTAAAGATGAAACGGTATATATAGGTGGTGACCTTAATGTTAATAAAGGCACTCCAGAGTTCAAAGATATGCTTAAAAACTTGAATGTAAATGATGTTCTATATGCAGGTCATAATAGCACATGGGACCCTCAATCAAATTCAATTGCGAAATATAATTACCCTAATGGTAAACCAGAACATTTAGACTATATATTTACAGATAAAGATCATAAACAACCAAAACAATTAGTCAATGAAGTTGTGACTGAAAAACCTAAGCCATGGGATGTATATGCGTTCCCATATTACTACGTTTACAATGATTTTTCAGATCATTATCCAATCAAAGCCTATAGTAAATAGTGCTCAACTAACTAATAACTCGCTTCGTTCTAAAAGTTCGAAGCGAGTTATATTGTTAAAATTTGAATTGACTTACATTTTAATAAAATCATCTTAACAACTTTAATTTTTCATTAATACAAGTCTTTACTCTACACTCAAACAAGATTCATACACTGCACATCATAATAAATCTATCTATTCAAATATAAATAAAAGTTACCTACTACATTCTATGTAGCAGGCAACTTTTATTACTTATTTCTTTTCATTATCATTAAGTACTTTTACAAACTTCACATTATGTGTCTTCCAATCAACTTCATATAATGCTGATAATTTTTCTTCTTTTTTATCTACATGGTTTTCACCAGACCAATAGCCCCAGAAACCATGACGATTCCAATCTATTTTAAACTCATCCATTGATCTTTTATAATGAACAACAAATTTTGATTTACCTTCATCTTTTTTATCATGTGACATAACAGCTAAAAATTCTGGATTAAACCCTTCAGAAACAGTTACAGGCATCTTATTCTTAGGAGTAAAATTATCTTTCGCCCATAAATTCCCATTTCGTGTTAAAGAAAAGATTTCACTTTTAGTTCTATTATCACTATCATTAGTTAATTGTCTCGTATGGTCATGTCCCATATTATTTATCAAATGTGCTTCTACTTTCCAACCTACACCTTTATGTGACGTAGATTGATCAAGTAATGTACGATACGATGGTTGTTGATAACTAATCGTCTCTGAATAATTACTCTCTTTTGTAATATTTCCAGTTAACCCTCCACGATTAATCGAAAAATCTCCACCTGTTTTATAACCATACGTATATTTAACTTCTCTTGATTCATCCTGATTTTTTGGTGCAAAATCAGTCACATTTGTATTATTGTTGTCATCAACATTTTGAATTGAAACTGAATAAGATCCAGGCCATCTTAATGTACTATTCCAATAACCATTTGGGTCTAGAATTCTTAAACCACTACCTATTGTTCCTTTCGCTTTAATAAATACTGTTTCTTTATCATAATTAGGTTCAGTTAAGAAGTTAAATTGTAAGCTTTGAGTAATATTTTTTTGACTATCACTTGTTGTAGCTGTACGTGTATACATTTTAGTATCACCATCAAGATTCTTCTCAGAAACTTGTTTGATTTCAGAATTAATCTTTGCAAATGAAGTAGCTGGTAATACAGTGAAAGTAGTCGATAGTGCTAACGTACAAATTGTGATATTTTTACATAGTTGTTTAATCATTTGTAATCCTTCCCTTCGATTTTATCCTTCTCTAAATGATTTATTATCAGAGTATTTATCAACGACTTTAACTGTTTTATTTTTCCAATCAACTTCATAAGTGACAATTAATCTTTGACCTTCTTTATTTTTTTCTAAAATTGGAGGTGCATAATGTATTCCAGGTCTGTTTTTCAAAATATCTTGATTTCGTGTGTATGTTACTTCAAATTGCGTTTTCTCATTTGACTTTTCATTAGATAAATAAGTTAAAAATTCTGGATTAAAGCCACTTCTTACTAATGCTGGGTATCTATATTTTGAAGCAAAGCTTAGTTCAGGGTTTTCAACAGTAGCAATTCTCGTATTTCTATAGAATAATAATTCATCATTTCTATTTTTCACTTCTCCACCATACTTCAAGTCATTCGCAATAACTGACCAGTGTACATGCCAGTTATTATTTTTACCGCTGGCAATTGTGTCATAATTTTGCTGATTATAACTAATCGTTTTGGAGTAGCTATTTGATGAAGTTCGTCCAATACCTTTCGTTGAATCGAATTTACCACCTGAGCTATATGAAAATGTACTGTCTACTTTCGCAGTTGAAATTTTATTTTTCGGCAATTGGTCTAATATTTCAGTTTTACGATTTCTTTTTACTTGAAAATCTACATGGTACTCACTTGGATACTTTAACCAATTTGAATTTTTTTCTTCTTTATGAGATTCAAACTTTAAATTTGAATGAATTGAGCCTTGTTTTTTAACAAGTAATACATTCTTGTCATAAGTTGGATCATCGATAAAGTCGAATTGTAAATTTTGGAGTATATTTGTTTTCTCATCATATACAGTTTCAGTTCGTTTTGTGATTTTACCGTTTTTCCCAATATCATCAGGTACTGTTGAATTTTTATCTTTATTAGTAACATTACGTTTCTCTTTTTGTTGAGACTTATCAACATGTTCTTTCTTATTTTGGTCTTGCGAGTCTTTATGAGCTGAATTTGCTTGAGTCGTTGCTGCTGATAACAATAAAATTGCACATGATAATGATGACGCTATTAAAACACGTTTTTTATTTTTCATTGTTATAACCTTCTTTCGTATGATTGATATTTGTTGATATGTATCGACATGTGAATAATATCACAAAAATAGAGAATATATATTTAACTATTTATTAAATGATTTTGTTAATATTATTAAATACTTTATCCTCTTTAAAAATAATGTGTGTACAAAGTCATTAATTTAGTAAATATTTTTATTTAGTAGTTAATAACCATCGATTTGAAATTTATATATAATTATTAGCTAAATAATATCCTGCATCTTTCTCATACAATTTACTATAAAATTAAGCATACCCGATATCAGTGTTAATAAGATCGTTGATACTAGACAGTTAATTTCATAGAACGAAATCAAATAACACGCTACTTTCTGCATTTTAAATTATGTTTAAGAATAAAAATTATGTTTATATAAATATATATACTACTTTGAAAAGGTGTGAGCTTAATGACAACTTTTAGTGAAAAAGAAAAAATTCAATTACTAGCAGATATTGTTGAACTACAAACTGAAAATAATAATGAAATAGACGTTTGTAATTATTTAAAAGATTTATTCGACAAGTACGATATTAAATCTGAAATTTTGAAAGTTAATGAACACCGCGCCAATATCGTTGCAGAAATCGGTAACGGCTCACCTATACTCGCATTGAGTGGTCATATGGATGTTGTTGATGCAGGAAATCAAGATAATTGGACTTATCCCCCTTTTCAACTCACAGAAAAAGCTGGCAAATTATACGGTCGAGGCACAACGGATATGAAAGGCGGTCTGATGGCTTTGGTCATCACACTCATTGAATTAAAAGAACAAAATCAATTGCCTCAAGGAACGATAAGATTACTAGCTACTGCTGGCGAAGAGAAAGAACAAGAAGGTGCCAAATTATTAGCTGATAAAGGCTATTTAGACGATGTCGATGGCTTAATTATTGCTGAACCAACTGGATCTGGAATTTATTATGCACATAAGGGGTCTATGTCATGTAAAGTAACTGCAACTGGTAAAGCTGTCCATAGCTCAGTTCCATTTATTGGTGACAATGCAATTGATACACTGCTTGAATTTTATAATCTATTTAAAGAAAAATATTCAGAGCTTAAACAACAAGATACTAAACATGAATTAGATGTTGCGCCTATGTTCAAATCATTGATTGGAAAAGAAATTTCTGAAGAGGATGCAAATTATGCATCTGGTCTTACAGCTGTATGTTCGATTATAAATGGCGGCAAACAATTTAACTCTGTACCAGATGAAGCTTCACTTGAATTTAACGTAAGACCAGTTCCTGAGTATGATAACGACTTTATAGAATCGTTTTTCCAAAATATCATTAATGATGTGGATAGCAATAAGCTTTCACTCGATATTCCAAGCAATCACCGACCTGTAACAAGCGATAAAAATAGCAAATTAATTACTACGATTAAAGATATAGCTTCTAGTTATGTAGAACAAGACGAAATATTTGTTTCAGCGCTTGTAGGTGCAACAGATGCCTCTAGTTTCTTAGGAGATAATAAGGACAATGTTGATTTAGCCATTTTTGGACCAGGTAATCCATTAATGGCACATCAAATCGATGAATATATTGAAAAAGATATGTATCTGAAATATATTGATATTTTTAAAGAGGCTTCCATTAAATATTTAAAAGAGAAATAAGAACGATGCTGTCAGCTGCCCTATTCGCATGCTGGCAGTTTTTTATTGCGAATTTTAAGTTGATAGAAATAACGATGAATATTGTTTGAATGTAAATATTCAAATATCAACAAGCACATTTTCATTGATTAAGTGATGTAAAACTGAAATTATTGTGCTGATTTGTCATACATATATTGACTAATGGTCATATAAAAAGATAGCTTCTAATAGTTACATAAAACTCGTAAAAACCTTCTCGTAAAAGGAATGGGACATAAATCCCTAGAAAACAGCAGCTCAACGAGCTGTAAATTATCAAATACATTTGAAAAAAGCTGATTTCTATCAAATAATTTATAGAAATCAGCTTTTTTACATTGTCTAAGAACTTAATGTCTCTGTCTCTTTGGAACTTTATATTTCATAAGTACTATTTTATTGTTTAACCTTTTTTTTTAAATAAGGTATAAATCTACAATATCCAAATAAGCCCCATCGATTCTTATAATAGTCAAAATAATTATATTCATGTATTACTCTTATTGTATTTGGTAAAATTTCATTCAATTTTTTTAAATCATTGTAACCATATTTAAAAACAGGTTGTGAGGATAACTTTGATACCGATTGATGTCTCTTTGTATTATTCGCAATTGTTTTTGAGCAAAATTCAATCGCAAATGTCAAATTATGATCTCCCATCTTTTTGATAATAGTGTCCAATAATTGAGTCATTACACTCTCATCAAAATACATCAATACACCTTCAATAATAAACAATATATCTGACTTACTATTAAAAAATTTATAATTTTTGACATCATCAATCCAACTGTAATCTAGCATAGATTTAGATATCATCTTATAACTATTACTTTCTTTAAAAAATGTTTTTCGTATTTCTATTGATTCTGGTACATCTAAATCTATCCATGATATTTTTTCTTTATTAAATCTTTGAAACCTTGTATCTAAGCCACAACCTATATTGACCACGATTAAATCTTTATTATCCTTGATAAGCCTCTTAGTAACACAATCTATTATCACAGTACGTATACTAATTCCAATTTGAGACATGTCATCACATGTAACATTTTTGTACATATCATCTAAACCATCAAATATTTTTTTAGATAGTGCATCTTTTATTATTGGTTTTTCGTTTTCGTACTCTTTTGCTCGAGCTATCAAAGGAATTAACATTGATTCGGGAATTCCAACCAGTTGCTTCATTTAATCACTCCTTAAAAACATTAGTACCAATGCATAAGAAAATTTTTACAACTTATTTCTATTATTTTTTATTTAAAATTTCTTTTTTTAATTTACTTCTCAAATGTTCTAATGTAATAGGATCTGTGAACCAATAATCTTCTGCTTTATATGAAATTACATGTCCTTTTTTTACAGCTTCAATATTCTGCCATGTATGTGTTTTTTCAAAATCAAATTTTCCGTACGAAGGTTTACTTAAAAATATATAATCACCAGCATATTTACTAATATTTTCTTTTGAAATGGAAGCATAGCCTTTTTTATCTTCTTGTAATTTATCTTTATATTGCTTTGTCATTGGCATACCGAATGCATCATGAACAATATCCAAACCACGACCCCATGTAGAGTTATATATGTATATTTGCTTTTCATCTGGTTCAAACACAGATGCTGTTGCTTGACCAATTTTACTTTGAATTTCTTTTTTATCTTTTCTAGTTTTATCGTCCCACTCTTCAATCCATTTTTTAGCTTTATCTTCATTATTAGTCAACTTGCCTATTTCTTTTAATATTTCTTTATGATTGTATTTATTGTATGTATATGGGATTGTTGGCGCTATTTTTTGGTATTTTTTTATATTTTTATCCATAGCATCTACAACAATTAAATCTGGTTTTGCTTTAGCAACTCTTTCAACATCATTTTCTCCAATATAATCAACCCCTTTTAAATAAGGTTTTAAAATTGAAGAATCTTTAGTTATATCTGAAACAGCAATTGGTTTGATTCCTAACTTTATAAAATCACCAACATAAAATCCAGTTAATACAGCAACTCTTTTAGGTTTCTCTGGTACTTTCAGTGTTTCACCATTTTCAATTTTATAGTCTGTAGTCTTTGTCGAGTTACTTGTTTTATCGACAGATGCTGAACACGCAGTCAAAATAAATAAATTACATAATAAAATTCCAATTAATCTTTTCATAATATCATCCTTTTGTTTTTTAATTGATATTCATTTTCAATTAAAAAATATTAAAAGAATTAGTCAACGCCTGTTAGTAATACACATCAGTAACATTTCTATTTTCATTTATGATATTATCTAATTATTAATTTATAATATAAAGGAGTATGAAATTAAAATGAACAAAGTCCACAAACCTTTATATTTTTATTTAATGCTTTTCTTCTCTACAACTATCATAGGTGCACTTTTATTGTATTTACCTTTCACTGGTAAAAAGCCAATATCTTTTTTAGATGCCCTATTTATAGCTTCAAGTGCATTTACAGTTACTGGCCTATCCCCAGTTGATATAGGATCACAGTTTAATATACTTGGTGAAATAGTAATACTATTATTAATTCAAATAGGTGGTCTGGGTATCGTGACCGTAACCCTATTGACACTAGTATTTTTAAATAGAAAGATATCAATGAAAAATAGATTCTTGATTATGGTTACATGGAATATTGACGAACCTGGTGGTGTTATTAAGCTAATTAAACACTTGGCTATTTATAGTTTAGTCACTGAATTAATTGGTATGATTTGTTTGTGTTTATCTTTTATACCAAAATTTGGTATAGGCAAAGGTTTATTTTTAAGCTTATTTACATCAGTATCAGCTTTTAATAATGCTGGATTTGCCCTTTTTAAGAATAACTTAATAAATTATTCTAGTGATCCAATTGTCATTATTACAATCTCAATACTCATAATATTTGGAGGTATTGGACATTTTGTCGTAATAGACTTTATTAATTGTAAAAAATTGAGTAAATTATCTTTACATTCTAAATTAGTCTTAACTACAACTAGTATCCTAATAATTATAGGAGCTATTACATTCTTTTTATTAGAACAGTTTAATACTATGCAACATATGGGACTAGTTGAAAAAATCGGAAATTCTTTTTTCCAATCAGTAACAACACGAACAGCGGGTTTTAACAGTATTGATATAGCAAGCATTAACAAATCTACCGCCTTAATGTTAATGTTACTTATGTTTATTGGTGGTGCCCCTCTCAGTGCAGCTGGAGGAATTAAAATAACTACTTTTGCAGTGGCGTTTATATTTGTTCTAAATTATATACGTAAAGAAAATAATGTTTCAGTATTCAATAAAGAAATATCTGACAAACATATAAAACTATCTATTGTTACCATTAATATCTCATTTCTATTTATCAGTATCATTACTTTTATATTATCGATAATTAATCCGAACATATCATTAATCAAGTTATTATTCGAAGTGGTTTCTGCATTTGGAACAGTCGGGTTAAGTATGAACCTTACCACAGAATATCATGGTATTACTAAAATAATTATTATATTCGTTATGCTTTGCGGTAAAGTAGGACTATTAACTTTATTAAGAACATTTATACCACCAAAAAGTCCTAAAAATTACCGCTACACTAAAGGACAAATTTATCTATAAAATAACTATCCATCTTTAACAAGAAATGAACTAGTGTTTTAATTTATTACATTTAAAAAACTACCTAAACAGGTAGTTTTTTGTTTTTTATTTATTTTAGGCCCATTAAATGTCTTATGTCTTTAATTAAGTAAAATGCACAAGTACACCTTTAAAAAGATCTACTCAAAACTAAACTATACCTAGTTAACCGCTTGTGATTAAGAAATTTTAAATGTGGTTTCTTTTAATTATGTCAACCACCCATAAGGATTTTAATCAAGCACTCATTCATTCCTGCACTCGCAATATGCATTACTTATAGAAGTTGATGTACTCTCATATTAAGGGCAATACAATAACTTCCGCACCACAATGATTTAAGAATCTCAATAACACATCAGCACATAATAAAGACACCTCTCATAAGTTTAGTCAACTAATGGAAGGCGTCTCGTAATTAAAATATATTTACGTGCATTATAATTTGTACTTAGAATGAATCATACTCGTGCATAATGTAATTTTCTAGTTAGTCAGAACTATAAACAGTTTTACATCATTCCTGGCATGCCACCCATGTTAGGTTGGTCATTATTTTTTTCTGGAATTGATGCTACAACCGCTTCAGTCGTTAAGAACATTGCCGCAACACTTGCTGCATGTTGTAATGCTGAGCGTGTTACTTTAGTTGGATCAACGATACCTGCTTCTAACATATTAACCCACTCGTTTGTAGCAGCGTTAAAACCAACACCTGGTTCTGCATTTTTCAAGCGTTCAACGATGACAGATCCTTCTAACCCTGCATTTTCAGCAATTTGACGAACTGGTGCAGTTAATGCTTTAAGTACAATATTTACACCTGTTTCAATGTCACCTTCAGCTTCAATTTCACTTACTTTTTGGTAAACATTTACTAATGCAGTACCACCACCTGCAACAATACCTTCTTCAACTGCTGCACGTGTAGAATTTAATGCATCTTCAATACGTAATTTACGTTCTTTAAGCTCTGTTTCACTTGCTGCACCTACTTTAATAACTGCAACACCACCTGCTAATTTAGCTAAGCGCTCTTGTAATTTTTCACGATCAAAGTCAGATTCAGTTTCTTCAATTTGAGATTTCAATTGGCTTACACGTGCATCAATGCTGTTTTCGTCACCGTCACCATCAACAACAGTGGTATTATCTTTAGTTACTTCTACTTTACTTGCAGTACCTAACATATCAATTGATGCATCTTTTAAATCTAAGCCTAAATCATCAGTAATCACTTGCGCACCAGTTAAAATAGCTAAATCTTCTAACATTGCTTTACGACGATCACCGAAACCAGGCGCCTTTACTGCAACAGCTGTAAATGTGCCACGCATACGGTTTAGCACGATATTTGTTAATGCATCGCCTTCAACTTCATCAGCTACAATTAAGATTGGACGATTAGATTGAACCACTTGTTCTAATAAAGGTAAGATATCTTGGAAAGATGAGATTTTCTTATCTGTTACTAAAATGTATGGGCGTTCTAATTCAGCAACCATTTTATCTGAATCAGTAACCATATACGGTGATTGATAACCACGATCAAATTGCATACCTTCAACCACTTCTAGTTCAGTGTTTAGTCCATTTGATTCTTCAATTGTAATGACACCATCGTTACCTACTTTTTCCATAGCTTCAGAAATATAACGTCCAATTTCTTCATCTGCTGCTGAAATCGCACCTACTTGCGCAATTTCATTTTTATTTTCAACTTTTTGAGAATTTTCATGTAACGCTTCAACAGCAACTTTAACTGCCTTGTCGATACCTTGTCGTAAACCAACTGGGTTCGCACCACTTGTAACATTTTTCAAGCCTTCTTGAATCATTGCTTGAGCTAATACTGTTGCAGTTGTCGTACCGTCACCAGCAATTTCATTTGTCTTATTTGCGACTTCTTGAACTAGTTTAGCCCCCATATTTTCATATGGATCTTCTAATTCGATTTCTTTAGCAATCGTTACACCATCGTTCGTAATTAAAGGTGCTGTAAACTCTTTATCTAATACAACATTACGTCCTTTAGGACCAATCGTTACTTTAACTGCATTTGCAAGTTGGTCAACACCACGTAACATTGCTTGACGCGCATCTTCAGAGAATTTCAATTGTTTAACCATAAATGATAAACCTCCATTTGTTTAGTTGTGTTTCATTTTCGTTCTTTTTAATTTATCTATGAATTTAGTTTTGTATTATTCAATAACTGCTAAAATATCTTCTTCATTTAATACTAGATATGTTTCATTATCTCGTTTAACTTCTGTACCAGCATATTGTTGGAACACGACACGGTCCCCTTCTTTCACTTCAGGAGTCACTCTTGTACCATCATTTAATAGACGTCCAGTTCCTACTGCAACGATAACGCCTTCGTTTGATTTTTCTTTAGCACTATCAGTTAAAACAATACCACTTTTAGTTGTTTGTTCTTGTTCTTTTTTCTCAATAATCACACGATTTCCAATTGGTTTTAGCATGATTGTTCCTCCTTAAAAAAACCTAAAGTTTAGCACTTAACATTAAAGAGTGCTAACATACATTTATAATAATCAAATTTGGTCAAAATTTCAAGTCATAACCTTTTAATTAAGTTTTGTAACTTCAAGTTATTTAAGATAAAATAAGTTATAAATAAAATATGTGGAGGAAAATTATGACAAGACTATGGGCATCATTGCTAACTGTTATTATATATTTATTGTCGCAATTTTTACCGGCAGTCATTGTAAACACAACACAATTTGCACAATATAGTGATTTTGAACAACAAAAAGCCGGCATCTATATTCAACTCGTTCTATTTTTAATTGCGGCTACTACGATTATTTTTATTAATTTTAAAATCAAAGACCCTACAAGATTAGAATCTGAAGTAAAGGAACCTAATAAATACATTATTCCATGGGCATTACTTGGATTTGCACTTGTCATGGTTTATCAATTTATAGTGAGCATTGTATTAACACAAATATACGGTGGACAACAAGTAAGTCCAAATACAGAAAAGCTAATACTTATTGCTCGAAAAATACCTATATTTATCTTCTTTGTATCTATTATCGGTCCTTTATTAGAAGAATATGTATTCAGAAAAGTAATCTTTGGAGAATTATTTAATGCGATTAAAGCTAATCGTATCGTGGCATTTATTATTGCTACAACAGTAAGTTCATTAATATTTGCATTAGCACATAATGATTTCAAATTTATTCCAGTTTATTTTGGTATGGGTGTCATTTTTTCATTAGCATATGTTTGGACAAAACGGCTTGCTGTTCCAATTATTATCCATATGTTACAAAACGGATTTGTCGTTATATTCCAATTACTTAATCCTGAGGCTTTGAAAAAAGCCACGGAACAAGCGAATTTTATATATCACATTTTTATTCCATAATAAAAAAAACGAATCACACACGGATTATCGTTGCTGTGATTCGTTTTTATTTTTCTTTTTATTTCGCTTTACAAATAAGAATAGCATGATTGAAAATACCACCATCATAGAACATACAATTGCTAGCCAACTTTTACTATATGCAGTTGACGCACTTTTCTTATTATCTTCTTGTTTTTTAACTACTGTAAAATCGTCTTTTTCATGCGGTTCAAATGAGCGTTGTTTTGAATCCGGCTTATCTTCGGGCTTTTTCAAATCTGGCATTGATCCAATTTCACCAGTAATTAATGCGAGTACTTGTTCATCTAAATTACGATAGTACCTTTCTGATTTCAATGGATTGAAATATTGGAATCTAAAGTAATTCGATTGCTGTTGTAATCCATTTAAATATGCATTTCCGCTGAAATTTTGTTTTCGAATAATATTATAAATGTCTTCATCAGTAACTTCTCCATAATCTTTGCCCAACTTATTAATTTGATTTAAAATATACGGATTATACTTGTAAGCCCCATTTGCCAAGGCTAAAAATCGTTGGGATACAAAATCATTACCAGTAGGATTTTGTGAGTTTCCTTGATTCCCATTTGGTTGCCATTGACCTTGATTAGATCCATCTGAAGCATTTGGGTTCCATGTTCCCCCATTTTTCGAGCCACCAGAATGATTGGAATCCCCAGGTTGATCGGGATCTGGTGACGGGTTAGGATTTGGCTTATTAGGGTCTGAGTCTGGTTTTGGATTCGGATTTGGCTTTGGTTTATCTGGATCTGGTTTTGGATCCGGATTTGGCTTTGGTTTATCTGGGTCTGGTTTTGGATCTGGATTTGGTTTCGGGTTATCTGGATCTGGTTTTGGATCCGGATTTGGCTTTGGTTTATCTGGGTCTGGTTTTGGATCTGGATTTGGTTTCGGGTTATCTGGATCTGGTTTTGGATCCGGATTTGGCTTTGGTTTATCTGGGTCTGGTTTTGGATCCGGTTTTGGTTTCGGGTTATCTGGATCTGGTTTTGGATTCGGACTTGGGTTTTGGTTATTTGGGTCTGGTTTTGAATCTGTACTTGGGTTTTGGTTGTTTGAGTCTGGCTTCACATTATTCGAATCAGGATTAGCATCACGACTATTCGAACCTGTTCCTTCATTACCCGTTTGATTTGATTCGTGAGGTGTCCCAGTCTCATTATTATTCATTTCACTATTTACTGATGGTGAAGTTATATTATGATTCAAATTAGTAGTTGGTTTTTCTCCATTTAAGTTATCCTTTGCTTCAACTGTGTGCGTTGCAAGCCCTAAACTACTACTACTTAAAATTAAAATACTTGTTGAAAGTAACATTTTCTTAAACCAATGATATGACATTTCACGAGACACCTCCCTTTTTCATGTAAGTATTAATCTAAGTATAATAAATATGCGTTGAAAATGCATTTATATTTGGAATTTGAAAATGAATATTAATATTCTTGAAATTTTCGTAAATATTACTTTACAAGTCCGAGTATAAATTTTATACTTAGTCTATTAAGTATTCTTTACTAAAGAAGGAGCAATAATTATGGGCTTATTTAAAAAAGATAAAAAAGCAATGACTTTTGACAATGCAATGGAAGAAAGACGTTCAATATATAATTTGAAAGATTCGATATCAATTAGCGATGACGAATTAGAATCAATGATTGCACATGCAGTTAAACATGTTCCTTCATCATTTAATTCTCAATCAACTAGAATTGTTCTCTTGTTAAATGACAACAATAATAAATTTTGGGATAACACAAAAGCAATTTTAAAAGAAGTCATGGGAGAGAATCGTGATTTCGAGCCAACTGAACAAAAAATTGATAACTTCAAACATTCATACGGTACAATTTTGTTTTATGAAGATCAAGATGTTGTAAGTGGTTTACAAGAACAAATGCCAAACTACTATGATAATTTTGCAATATGGTCAACTCAAACAAATGCCATGCATCAATTTGCAATTTGGACTGCATTAGCTACTAAAGGCATAGGTGCTTCATTACAACACTATAATCCACTTGTCGATGAGATGACTTCAAATGAATTTAATATTCCTAAAAGTTGGAAACTTATTGCTCAAATGCCATTTGGTGATATTCGTGAAGCTGCTGGCGAAAAAACATTTAATCCAGTGGAAGATCGTTTCGTAATAAAAAAATAATCAATATATTGTTAAGAATGGGACAGAAATGATAAAGAATCATTAGTTATTCATTATGTAGTAGTTCTTACACATTAGCAGCTGCTAATGTGCACTTAAGAATAGGAATACATGAGTAAAACTCATGTATAAGAAATACTAATTTCTAAAGAAAAAGTATTTCTTTATGTTAGAGCCCACCCCAACTTGCATTGTCTGTAGAAATTGGTGTTCCAATTTCTCTATGTTGGGGCCCCATCAACTACTGTCAATATAACATTGTAGAGCCTAGGACTTTGATTTTATGTCCTGGGCTCGTTTTTTGCGTTTCAACATAACTTTTAGTAAGTTATATATAAGATCTATCAAGGATGTGATGTTATGAAAGTCCAAATTTATCAATTACCGATTATTTTTGGAGATAGTTCTAAAAATGAAGCTCAAATAACGCAATGGTTCGAAAAAAATATGAATGCTGAAGTAGATGTAGTCGTTTTACCTGAAATGTGGAATAATGGCTATGATTTAGAGCATTTAAATGAAAAAGCAGATAATAATCTAGGACAAAGTTTTTCATTTATTAAACATTTAGCTGAAAAATATAAAGTCGATATCGTAGCTGGGTCAGTTTCTAACATTAGAAACTATCAAATATTTAATACAGCTTTTAGTGTGAATAAAAGTGGCCAGCTGATTAATGAATACGACAAAGTTCATTTAGTTCCTATGTTAAGAGAGCATGAATTTTTAACCGCTGGCGAAAACGTAGCTGAACCCTTTCAATTGTCTGACGGTACTTATGTGACCCAACTTATCTGTTATGATTTACGTTTTCCAGAATTATTAAGATATCCTGCTCGTAGTGGTGCTAAAATTGCATTTTATGTGGCGCAATGGCCTATGTCACGTCTTCAACATTGGCATTCATTACTAAAGGCACGTGCAATTGAAAATAATATGTTTGTCATTGGAACTAATAGCACTGGATTCGATGGTAACACAGAATATGCTGGTCATTCGATAGTTATAAACCCAAATGGAGATTTAGTTGGAGAATTAAATGAATCCGCAGATATTTTGACTGTAGATTTAAACTTAAATGAAGTAGAACAGCAACGCGAAAATATACCTGTATTTAAAAGTATTAAATTAGATTTGTATAAATAAGAAGCGCCCGAAATAATATTTAACACATGTCATGACTAAACATAGATTTATGAGAGATTTTTCATAAGTCTATGTTTATTTTTTTATAATAGATAACTCAGTAAGAATCCATTTCGCCCTTTGCAAATGAATGATTTTCTTAATTAAATTGATTAATTTTTTGACCTTTTCCAACATTAGACTTATTCATATATTTTAACGGTGGGTCTCATAATGAGGATTAACTCTCCCCTTCTTTATTACAATAAAAAAGGCCGCGAGCTTGGGAGGGGCTCACGACCATACTTATTATTAAGGGAATGTTTTACAGTTATTTTTTCAATCTATTTTTGGGGATGTTATTAATTATGAAAAAAATTTTATTTATCAAATAATGATAAATCGATGTTGTTTACGATAGCTTACATGCTAGAAATAATTATCTGTAATGATAATTAAGAAAAATACATAGCACTGAGTCCAAGGAAACTAACTCTACTAGCAAATGTTACTCACTTGCTAATTTTACATGGTTATTAAGTTGGGATGGCTTAATAACTCATACTTTTAGTACTATACGAAGATAACAAATTTACAATGAAAGTAATTAATTATTCATCTTATTTTTTAGTGAATTTGTTCACTGTGTCGATAATCCATTTTACTAAGTCACCGATTGTTGAAATGATATCTTGTGCCATTGAAATCACTCCTTCCTTAATTAAGATAAAAATTCTTAAAATTAAACAACTCATCAACTATTTTCCATCACATCTCTGTGATCTAGTTATATTAAAACATGCTAAAAGCATTTATTTTCCAATTTTTCTTAACTAGTCGTTTTTTATTCTTAACTGTAAATTTTTTTATGTTAAAATATTAAATACAAATTACATTTAACAGTTAAGTATTTATTTCCTACAGTTAGGCAATATAATGATAAAAGATTGTACTAAATCGTATAATGACAGTGAGGAGAGTGGTGTAAAATTGAATTATTTTGATAATAAAATTGACCAGTTTGCCACGTATCTTCAAAAGAGAAATAACTTAGATCATATTCAATTTTTGCAAGTACGATTAGGGATGCAGGTCTTAGCTAAAAATATAGGTAAATTAATTGTTATGTATACTATTGCCTATATTTTAAACATTTTTCTGTTTACGTTAATTACGAATTTAACATTTTATTTAATAAGAAGACATGCACATGGTGCACATGCACCTTCTTCTTTTTGGTGTTATGTAGAAAGTATTATACTATTTATACTTTTACCTTTAGTAATAGTAAATTTTCATATTAACTTTTTAATTATGATTATTTTAACAGTTATTTCTTTAGGTGTAATCTCAGTATATGCTCCTGCAGCAACTAAAAAGAAGCCCATTCCTGTGCGACTTATTAAACGAAAAAAATATTATGCGATTATTGTTAGTTTAACCCTTTTCATTATCACACTTATCATCAAAGAGCCATTTGCCCAATTCATTCAATTAGGCATCATAATAGAAGCTATTACATTATTACCTATTTTCTTTATTAAGGAGGACTTAAAATGAATACATTATTTAACTTATTTTTTGATTTTATTACTGGGATTTTAAAAAACATTGGTAACATCGCAGCTTATAGTACTTGTGACTTCATAATGGATGAAGTTGAAGTACCAAAAGAATTAACACAATTACACGAATAATTTAAATAGAGAGTGTGATAGTAGGTGGAATTATTAAATAGTTATAATTTTGTTTTATTCGTATTAACTCAAATGATATTAATGTTTACAATACCAGCTATAATTAGTGGTATTAAGTACAGTAAACTTGATTATTTTTTCATTATAGGAATTTCGACATTATCGTTATTTCTATTTAAAATGTTTGATAGCGCGTCCTTAATCATTTTAACTTCATTCATTATTATAATGTATTTTGTCAAAATCAAATGGTATTCTATTTTGTTGATTATGACTTCACAGATTATTCTGTACTGTGCTAACTACATGTATATTGTTATATATGCATATATCACCAAGATTTCTGATAGTATATTTGTAATATTCCCTAGCTTTTTTGTAGTTTATGTGACTATTAGTATACTATTCTCATATATAATAAATAGAGTTCTCAAAAAAATTAGCACACCATATCTAATACTAAACAAAGGATTTTTAATAGTTATTTCGACTATCTTACTGCTTACTTTTTCATTGTTTTTCTTTTATTCTCAAATAAACTCGGATGAAGCTAAAGTAATAAGGCAGTATTCTTTTATTTTTATTGGTATCACTATATTTTTAAGTATATTAACATTTGTTATTTCTCAATTTCTCCTTAAAGAGATGAAATATAAACGTAATCAAGAAGAAATTGAAACCTATTATGAATATACATTGAAGATTGAAGCTATCAACAACGAAATGCGCAAGTTCCGACATGATTATGTCAATATCTTAACGACACTTTCAGAATACATTCGCGAAGATGACATGATTGGTCTACGCGCTTATTTCAATAAAAATATTGTACCTATGAAAGATAATTTGCAGATGAATGCTATTAAATTAAATGGTATCGAGAATCTTAAAGTACGTGAGATAAAAGGCTTAATTACTGCGAAAATTTTACGTGCACAAGAAATGAATATTCCAATTAGTATCGAAATACCCGATGAAGTAAGTAGCATTAACTTGAATATGATCGATTTAAGTCGCAGTATTGGTATTATTCTTGATAATGCAATTGAGGCATCAACTGAAATTGATGACCCTATCATTCGCGTTGCATTTATTGAAAGTGAAAATTCAGTAACGTTTATTGTTATGAATAAATGCGCTGATGATATACCACGCATTCATGAATTGTTCCAAGAAAGTTTTTCTACTAAAGGTGAAGGTCGTGGTTTAGGTCTATCAACTTTAAAAGAAATTGCTGATAATGCAGACAATGTCTTATTAGATACAATTATCGAAAATGGTTTCTTTATTCAAAAAGTTGAAATTATTAACAACTAGCCATAAGGATGTGAATGTATGAAAATTTTCATTTGCGAAGACGATCCAAAACAAAGAGAAAACATGGTTACCATTATTAAAAATTATATAATGATAGAAGAAAAGCCTATGGAAATTGCCCTCGCAACTGATAATCCTTATGAGGTGCTTGAGCAAGCTAAAAATATGAATGACATAGGCTGTTACTTTTTAGATATTCAACTTTCAACTGATATTAATGGTATCAAATTAGGCAGTGAAATTCGTAAGCATGACCCAGTTGGTAACATTATTTTCGTTACGAGTCACAGCGAACTTACCTATTTAACATTTGTCTACAAAGTTGCAGCGATGGATTTTATTTTTAAAGATGATCCAGCAGAATTAAGAACTCGAATTATAGATTGTTTAGAAACTGCACATACACGCTTACAATTGTTGTCTAAAGATAATAGCGTTGAAACGATTGAATTAAAACGTGGCAGTAATTCAGTGTATGTTCAATATGATGATATTATGTTTTTTGAATCATCAACAAAATCTCACAGACTCATTGCCCATTTAGATAACCGTCAAATTGAATTTTATGGTAATTTAAAAGAACTGAGTCAATTAGATGATCGTTTCTTTAGATGTCATAATAGCTTTGTCGTCAATCGCCATAATATTGAATCTATAGATTCGAAAGAGCGAATTGTCTATTTTAAAAATAAAGAACACTGCTATGCATCGGTGAGAAACGTTAAAAAAATATAATAAGATAATAAAGTCAGTTAACGGCGTATTCAATTGTAAATCTTGTTGGATTTTAACAAGATAACTAGCAAATGCACTGTATAGCTGGCTTTTTAATTGTTTAATAACAAAATTAAATATGACGCGTGAATTAAAAAATGATGTAACGTTTCTTTGTATACCTATTCCTATTACTACATAATTTATCAATTTCTATTTCACTCTACAATCCTATGGCGCAATTTTTAACAAAATATACTAAATTTGAAATTGACAGTTTCCATAAATAAAATGCTACAATTTCCTACCCCGTGAATCTTATTTTGTTTTAAAAAACAGTGTAGCACAAGATTCAACTTGTTTCCTACACTGTTTTATAAATGAATTATTTAAAATGCTTGTTCAACCTCTTGTAATGTTGGCAAACTATTAATAGCACCATACTTCGTTGTCACTATTGCAGCAACGCGATTGCTAAACGCTAAAATTTCCTCACCTTCATTTTCAAATAACTGAGTTAAATTTAACACATCGGTTGCTAAAATCCTGCTAATAACTGCACCAATAAAAGCATCCCCTGCCCCAGTTGTATCAACAGGTTTTACCTTATAGCCACTATGATAATGATTAATACCATTTTTCAAATATACGGCAGCACCATCTGCTCCCTTCGTATAAATGACTACAGTAACATTACCTGTAAATAATGATTGAATGGCTTCATTTTCATCATGAATACCTGTAATAAATTCTAATTCTTCATCTGAAACTTTTACAATATGCGCCAATGGCAAAAAGGTATGAATAGTTTGTCTTAAATCTTCAGCGTTATCCCATAATGGCAATCTTACATTAGGATCAAATACGACAGTACCATTTGCATTTAATGTTTTGGTAATCAATTGATAATGTGTATCTCTCATCGGACTATCGACCAAATCAACAGAACAAAAATGTACTACATCATTTTCATTCACATCAATATCATTCACAAAACTTGGTTCAAATAACATATCAGCAGAGGGCTTACGATAAAAAGAAAAATCTCGCTCGCCCGCTTCAGTCAAACTCACAAAAGCTAACGCAGTGTTTGCTTCATTCGTGCGATACACTTTTGATACATCTACACCAATACTTGATATCGTTTCAATAATGCTATCTCCAAATGCATCATTACCTAATTGTGTAATCATATACGCTTGTTGTCCTAACTTTTGAACTGTACAAGCTACATTGCATGGCGCGCCACCAATTTGCTTCGTAAATGTTTGAACATCTTTTAAATTCGCATTTGTAATATTTGGAATAAAATCAATTAACGCTTCTCCTATTGAAAATAGACGTCTCATTTATGTTCATCCTTTAAATCATATTTAGTAAATTGTAAATATACTTGCCCTGATTCTGTTGATGTTTTAATACCTAGTGCGTCTTCTGTCGGGAAAATTCGAGATGTCAAAACACGTTCCCCATCATTACAGAAAATTTCTATACTAGATGTATCAACAAAAATTTGTAATTGCTTTAATGGCGTGTCTAATATCGTACTACGCGTCGTACCTTCAACATTTGTCGGCAATAAACCACTGTCGCTGCGATCTAATGTTATTTTATTTTCACGCTTGTTATAAGCAATTAATGTTGAAGAAGTCTTAGATGTACGTAATTCAAAGTACACTTCGGTAGCATCATTATCCAAAATATCTATGATTAATTCATACTGTTTACCTTCATACGGATGTAATTTTCGAGTAAATTTATTTGCGTAGCCTAATGCTGTCTCTTTATTGTGACGTAATTTTTCCAACGCTGGATATGGACGTTGCTTAAGTTGACCATTTTCTACATTTAATACACGAGGAATTGTTAAGCAATGGGCCCATCCTTCATTATCAGTAGGATATTCGATTTCCGGTAACCCCATCCATCCAATTAGTACTCGTCGGCCTTTTTCATCTAAAAATGTTTGAGGTGCATAGAAATCAAAACCATTATCAAGCTCGACAAAATTTTCATGTTCATATGTTAACTTTTCAATATCAAACTTTCCAAGTATATAACCACTTTGATAAATATTTTTGAACTGATCGCCTTTTGGTTCAATACCTTGTGGACAAATAAGTATGACATCTTGATTATCTACATTAAAGTAATCTGGGCATTCCCACATATATCCAAAATCATCCAACTCTGTATTTATTTCACCTAAATAATGCCAATTAATTATATCTTCAGTATTATAAAGTAATAATCGACCTTGCTGATTATTATTTTGTGCGCCAATGATCGCATAATATTTCTCATCATATTTAAAAACTTTAGGATCTCTAAAATGACTTGTATATCCTTCTGGTTGCTGGCTAATTACTGGCTTTGGAAACTTTTCAACTGAACCGTCTTCTTTCAGTCGTGCGATCATCTGACTTGCATGTCGTTGCCAATGATTATCTCGATGATTTCCTGTGTACATATAATATAAATGCCCGTTATATTCAAAAGCGCTACCGCTATATACACCATGGCTGTCATATCTAGTATCTGGATTTAAAATTGGCCCTTCAGCTTTAAAGTTTATTAAGTCATCACTCGTGTAGTTATACCAATACTTTAAGCCATGTACTGCGCCTAATGGGAACCATTGATGTGAAACATAATACTTCCCTTTATAAAAAATAAGTCCGTTGGGGTCATTTAATAAGCCTGTTTCTGGTTGTATATGAAATTGTTGACGAAATTTTGATTGATCAACTTGTTGTTTTAATGTTTTAAAATACTCAGTATCAACGTCCTCGATTCGTTGATAACGTTCTTCTCTAGTCCATTCGGTCATAATATTTACCCAGTCCTCCTTTTATAATTTATGCTGTTAACAATTTATATTCTATTATAGCAAATTTTACCTACGTTCTTTAACTTTTAACCTATCCATTTATAGTTATATGGTATCGGTTCCACATTTAATTTAAAAAATACAGCGTCTAAATATTAACATCTACTGTGACGCTATATGGCATATCTTGCTTTTTAAGCATCTGTTGTATTTCTTCCATCGCGCATTGGCCAGCTTCAAAATAATTATAATGAATTGTTTTTATCGATGGAGACACTAATTGTGTCATTGGGTCACCACCAAAACCATATATTTGATGTGGTTTCATAACATCTTTTTTATCAGAATAATATTTATAGGCAGCTAATGCAATCGTATCAGTTGCTCCAACAACCGCATCTACTTGCTCCACATTTTCCAAAACATTTGCAACATCTTTTTGTGCTTCCACATAAGTAAAATTTGTTTCATGTATATTAGGTTTAATTTGGTATTTAGCTAACTGGTCAAGTAAACCACGTTTTCTATGTATACCAACTGCAATATCTTTTTCACTTACGCTAAACACTTCAACTTGTTGATATCCCTGTTGACCAATCCATTCGCCTATAATTTGACCTGCTTTATAATCATCATGCACAATACTATGAAGTTGTTCATGTTGTTGACCAACAATAACGATTGGTACATTCATTTTATTAATGACTTCAATATGTCTCTCTGTTATATCTGTAGCCATTAAAACAATACCATCTACTTTACTGCGTGCTAATGTTTCAAGCGCTTGTATTTCTGCTTCGATATTTAAACCTGTATAATTTAAAATTAATTGTGATTCATATTTTTGGCATTGTTTTGCCAATCCTTTGATTGTTTCGTCTACTGCATATGAATTCATTCTAGGTATAATGGCACCAATAAGGTGTGTTTGTCTCGCTCTTAAACTTTGAGCAAATTGATTCGGTTGATAGTCATGTTCTGCTATAATTTTTGTTAATTTTTCACTTGTTTTTTTACTGACAGATCCATTATTTAAAAATCTAGATACTGTACTTTTTGAAACGCCTGCCAATTTGGCAATATCAGATATATTTTTCATACTTATTCACCTATCATTATTTGTGACACTTAGCCATATTTTAGCATATGTGTAACCGCTTTAAATAATATTTCTGCTTCTTTCATAAAAAGATTTCAAAATAAAACTTTTGTATAACAAAATGTCCCAACATCAACCTTTAGTTAAATGTCAGGACAATGAATATTCTATGTATATATATTCTAATATCGAATATGTTTATTGAATCTATTTAGCTCACCTTCAAAGTAAGCATGTTCACCGTGAACAATCTTGTCTAATCCTATATTCGTTTCTTGTTCCGTAACTGATAATGGTGTAATTAATTTAATTACTTTCGCAATAATAAACGTCATGACGATACTAAAAATTACAACTGCTGTTACACATAATATTTGTACAAGTACAATATGTATGTCACCAGTATAAATAAAGCCATTCTCAATATCAGGATTTGCCTTTTTACTTTGGAAAACTGCTGTTAAAACAGCACCAATAATACCACCAACACCATGAATACCAAATGCATCTAATGCATCATGATATTTTAGTTTTACCTTGATGTAATTAATAACGATATAGCAACAGATACCACCGATCATTGCCATGATTGTTGCACTAAGATATGTCACGTATCCTGCTGCAGGTGTAATGACAACTAAACCAGCTAATGCACCTAGTAAAAGTCCAAGTAAACTTGTCGTCTTTTTAAAAATATATTCTAAAATTAACCAACCTATAGCACCTGCACTGGCTGAAATGACAGTATTTGTAAATGCAAGCATCGCAATATTATCAAATGTAAAAGCACTACCTACATTAAATCCATACCAACCAATCCACACGAATATACCGCCAATCAACGTAATGATAAGATTATGTGGTGTTGATTCAGAATGTTTGTTTCCTTTTCCAATCATAATAGCTAATACTAAACCAGAAACACCTGATGTAATATGAACAACCGTACCTCCAGCGAAATCTAATACACCGAGTTTGTTAATCCAACCGCCGCCCCAAACCCAATGTGCTACTGGACTGTATACAAGAGCAGTCCATATTACTACGAATAATAAATAAGGAATAAACTTCATTTTCTCAGCGATTGAACCAGATAAAATAGAAATTGCAATCGTACAAAACATCATTTGAAATAACATAAACAAAGCGAAAGGAATATGTGGGCTAATATCTTCTTGAGTCGCAAAACCTACATGATTAAGAAAAGTATATTCCCAATTTCCGAACCATAAATTCCCATTCCCAAAACTAATTGTAAAACCAACTGTTATCCATACAAATGTAACAAGCACAATTGCTGCCATACTTTGCATGACAGTATTAAGCGCATTTTTAGATTGAACTAACCCACCATAAAATAAACTTAATCCTGGTGTCATTAACCAAACTAATAATGTACACAAAAACATAAATATCGTATCGTTAAGATTCATACTTACCACTCCCTTTTTTCATAATAATCTGACAATTTATAAAAAGCAAAAATGCGTTAAGTTTTATTACATCTTTTGGAATAAAATGTGCCACACTATATAAAAATGATTTCATGAACTAAAACAAAAAAGACTACTTACTCACTTTTAAATTAGCGGAAGTAGCCATAGAATCTAATATCTATTTTATTGTTAAAATGATAACGTTAAACTTTTTGAATTGTAATTGTCCATGAAGCATTATCAATTTGTTCATAGTTTGTTACAGGATATCCATTTTCTGCTGCCCAATTTGGAATAGCTTCCGTCGCTTGCGTGCAATCAAAATCAATTTTTAATTCATCTCCAGATTGCAATGTTGCCATTTTCTTTTGCGCTTCAATTAACGGAAATGGACATACCATTCCTACTGTACCTAATTCGTGTATCATAATTATTTCTCCTTTTCCAATCACTTTTATTTGATCAACATCATTTGCATAATAATCTTCTATACTATTTGCGTTTGCTGTTTAACCTTTTCAGATTGTTGTTGTACTTTTTTCATTGGACGAACAAAGATAAAATGACTCATTGTCCATACACCAACTATCATCGATGCTAGCGCAATCCATCCTTGCCAAGTCATCGTTGCCGTTTCAACCAAACCGTTACCGATAGAACAACCACCAGCAACTGACGCACCAAATCCCATACATATGCCACCAATGGCACTGTTTCGTATTGTAATCTTGTCTGGCAATCGCCATTTAAATTCTCTTGATCCTCTAGCTGCAATATATGAACCAATGAAAATTCCTAGAACTAAAAAGACACCCCAATCAATAAATTTAGTTTCACCTGTAATCAAAAAGTGTACTAAATTTGCCGAAGGCGTTGTTATACCTAAACCGTCATTTCTTCCAGTTGATGCACTCATTGGCCAAGCTAAGAGTGCGATAAGTCCAATTACAATTGCTGCAATAAATGGATGGTATCGTTTTTCGAAAAGGTAATATCTAATACCTGTATAACGTTGCTTTAGTTTTGGAACAGCAACTCGAACTTTCTTATTATTGAGTGTTCTTACAACTAGAAAAATGGTGATTATAGTTAATATAACGACTAATCCCCAAAACGGAATGCCAGTTGTTTGAGACATATCACTATTTACATTCGTTGGTTGATTAATTTTATCCATTACTGGCTTTAAAATCCCTGTTTTAGTGATTGCTGCAGTAACAGCATATAATACTAATGCAATCCAACTACCAATTAGCCCTTCACCAGCGCGATACCAAGTACCTGTTGCACACCCTCCAGCCAATACTATTCCAATTCCAAAAATAAAAGAACCTATAATTGTTCCCAATATTGGAAAACTATGTGCAGGAATTTGTAAAATATCTGTTGCCGTCAAAATCAATAATCCTATACTTTGAATAGTAATAGCGATTAATAATGCATAGAACATCTTATTATTCTTTTGCACATACATATCTCGAAAGCCACCTGTTAAACAAAATCTTGTTCTTTGCATTACAAAACCTAAGAGTCCCCCGACAATTAAGCCACTAAAAATCATCCACATAATCCTAACCTCTCATTTCCGATAAGTTTAGTATGTATTATAGGTGATGATTTTCTTGTTTTCAACCTTATACACAATATTTTTGATATTTATATTATATTCATATAAGGAAGGCGATTAATTACGATTCATTATTATATCTCTACGTGTTAATTTATTAACCTATACTATATTTATCAACACAACAGTTTTTCCTTTCATTTTCAAACATAACAGAAAAAGCCTGAGACATACTTAGTCCCAGACTGTTCTATAATTAATTAAAGATATAACAAGGTTAATCATTCAAAGCTAACATCACATTTATTCACTGTAATTTTTCATAAAGAATAATAATGACTGTAATTCTATACCTAAGTCAATTTGATGTACTTGCACATCTGAAGGCGTATTAATTCTACCAGGAGTGAAGTTTAAAATACCTTTCACACCAGCTTGGACGAGTTCATCTGCAACTTTCTGTGCAACTCTTTCTGGTGTAGTTAGAATCACAACATCTATTTCTTCCTTCTTCAATGTTGTTATTAATTCATCGTTATCTTTTACAATAACGTTCCCTATTTTCTGGCCAATAACATCTTCTTTTACGTCAAACGCTTCTGTAATCGTCATATCGTCATGTATTGAAAAGTTATATGTGAGTAAAGCTTTCCCTAGGTTCCCAACTCCGACAATTGCGATTTTGATCATGTCACTCTCGCTTAGTTCAGATTTAAAGAAATCCAATAAACTATCTATATTATATCCGTACCCTTTTTTACCTAATTCGCCAAAATATGAAAAGTCACGACGAATTGTTGCCGAGTCAATTTGTAACGCATCGCTAATCGCTTTTGAATTTACACGATCTATACCTTTAGATTTTAATGAACTGACAAATCTATAATATAACGGCAAACGTTTTAAAGTTGCTCGAGGAATTTTAACTTGGTCACTCATTCGCTATTTCCTCCTTCGTGTTTGAATGAATTATATCTATGTATTCAAACGAGTTAGAGCGTAATTGTTAGATTATTAAAAAACAAATAATTGATTACAATGAATACCTAAATATTATACATTATTGAATTTTAAAAATAAATATCTTAGTTTCAAGACGGCGTTTTATACTGTAAAATGGTTATTAATGTAATAATTACGACTTTTTTCATAAGTTAATAAAATTTGAGAAAGACGAAAGGTGAAGATCGAATGATACTTTTACAACTCAATCATATATCAAAATCGTTCGATGGTGAAGATATATTTACTGATGTTGATTTTGAAGTAAAAACTGGTGAACGAATTGGTATCGTAGGAAGAAATGGCGCCGGTAAATCAACATTGATGAAAATTATAGCTGGCGTAGAAAACTATGATTCTGGAAATGTGTCAAAAATTAAAAACTTAAAACTAGGTTATTTAACTCAACAAATGACTTTAAATTCTAATGCAACAGTTTTTGAAGAAATGTCAAAACCATTTGAACATATTAAACGAATGGAAAGCTTAATCAAAGAAGAAACAGATTGGTTATCAAAACATGCAAATGATTACGATAGTGATACATATAAAACACATATGTCCCGTTATGAATCTTTATCGAATCAATTTGAACAATTAGAAGGATATCAATATGAAAGTAAAATTAAAACAGTACTTTACGGGTTAAATTTTAGTGAAGAAGATTTCAATAAACCTATCAATGATTTTAGCGGTGGCCAAAAAACACGTTTATCTTTAGCTCAAATGCTATTAAACGAACCTGATTTATTACTTTTAGATGAACCTACTAACCACTTAGATTTAGAAACGACAAAGTGGCTTGAAGATTATCTACGTTATTTTAAAGGTGCAATCGTCATCATCAGCCATGATCGTTACTTTTTAGATAAAATAGTTACTCAAATTTATGATGTGGCTTTAGGTGATGTCAAACGCTATGTTGGTAATTACGAGGAATTTATACAGCAACGGGATTTATATTATCAAAAACGAATGCAAGAATATGAAAGTCAACAAGCAGAAATAAAACGATTAGAAACTTTTGTTGAGAAAAATATTACCCGTGCTTCAACAAGTGGAATGGCAAAAAGTAGACGTAAGATTTTAGAAAAAATGGAACGCATTGATAAACCAATGTTAGATGCCAAAAGTGCAAATATTAAATTTGGCTTTGACCGGAATACAGGTAATGACGTCATGCATGTAAAAAATTTAGAAATCGGTTATCAAACTGCAATTACCAAACCTATCAGTATAGAGGTCTCTAAAGGCGATCATATAGCAATCATTGGGCCAAATGGTATTGGAAAATCGACCTTAATTAAAACTATTGCTAATCAACAAAAAGCGCTTAATGGCGATATTACTTTCGGCGCAAATTTACAAATTGGTTATTATGATCAAAAACAAGCAGAATTTAAATCTAGTAAAACGATTTTAGATTATGTGTGGGATCAATATCCGTTAATGAATGAAAAAGATATTCGAGCAGTTCTTGGACGTTTCTTATTTGTACAAGACGATGTTAAAAAGATAATTAATGATTTATCTGGTGGTGAAAAAGCACGTTTACAACTAGCACTACTTATGTTGCAACGTGACAATGTACTTATTTTAGATGAACCTACCAACCACCTCGATATAGATTCAAAAGAAATGTTAGAGCAAGCACTCCAACATTTTGAAGGAACAATACTATTTGTTTCCCATGATCGTTACTTTATTAACCAATTAGCAAACAAGGTATTTGATTTAACAATTGATGGCGGAAAGATGTATTTAGGAGATTATCAATATTACATTGAAAAAGTTGAGGAAGCGGAAGCGTTGAAAGCGCACCAAGAAGAACAGTCAGTTAACGTACAAGCACATAAAAAGTCTATGGAACAATCGTCGTATCATAACCAAAAAGAACAAAGACGTGAACAACGCAAACTTGAACGACAAATATCCGAGTGTGAAAATGAAATAGAAACTTTAGAGACTACTATCTTACAAATAGACGAGCAATTAACCCAACCAGAAGTGTATAACAATCCACAAAAAGCAAACGAATTAGCTATCCAAAAACAAGATAGCGAACAAAAATTAGAACACGCTATGTCTAAATGGGAAGAATTACAACAAAAACTATAAAAATATACATAACTCTAACTGTAAAATCGCTATAGTTAGAGTTATTTTTTTACAAATTTTAATTTTTTTATTCACAATAAAAACGCTGATATTAAAGCTATCCACAGACTTATCCTAGTTATCCACAAGTAAATTAACACTAATCAATTATTTATTTTCTGTTTTCCCACCTGATATCCACAATAAATGACGTTATCAACACCTTTTATCCACAAGTTATTCACCCTTTGTTGATAAGTACGCATGTTCTCTATTGACATTGTTTTTATCAAAATTCATTGTTAAGACACTTTCTTTATGAAATAATAATATTATTGAAGTATATTTTTATTATTATTAAAAATAAATAAGGGGATACTTATGAGCACAAATCAAACATTTTTAATATTTGTTATAGCAATTATTCTACTTACATCTGTAATAGGAATTGTTGGACGATACATGAGTCGTCAACGTCTATTAAAATCTATGGAAACATTATGGCAAACGATTTCTCCATTAGAAGCTTTTATCAGACCGAACTCACATTTCGACTATGAGTATAAGCTCTACAAGGAAAAATTTGAATCACATTCATTAGTTGATGATAAAACTTGGTCCGACTTAAATATGAATGCAATCTTTCATAAGATGAATTATAATTTAACAGCTATTGGTGAAATGAAGCTATATGCCTGTTTACGTGGAATGCTTTCAATTACGAACAAATCATTACTTAGTTTATTTAATGATAATGCTGAATTTAGAAAAAACGTAACATATCATTTAGCTTTGATTGGTAAAACTGTTTATCCAACATTTCCAGACCAAATCACACCAGTAAAACGTCATAATATATTGTTTCTATGCCCGTTTTTACCAGTTATCTCATTTGCAGTTATATTTATTAATTCACAAGTTGGTATTTTATTATTTCTTATGAGTTGCCTATTTAATATCATTTTATCAGCAACTTTAAAGCGTACATATGAGGATGACTTAAAATCTATCTTTTATGCATCCAATGTTTTAAAACAAGGCTATACTATCTCAAAAATTAAACATGCTCCACAACCTGAAGTCAATTTTAAGCAATTTAGAACAGCACGTCATTTAACGAGTGTTTTAGCTGAAGTTAATGATGAAGATATCGGAGCTATGGTAATTAAACTAGTTAAACTTATTTTCATGCTTGATTATGTTTTATTTCATTCAATTCAAAAAAGCTATACAACACATATGAATGAGCTTAAAAATTGTTTCGATTACATAGCTGAATTAGATAATCATTATGCATTAGCAATGTATCGTAGAACGCTAGAATGTTATACTGAACCACAAATTGATGATTCAAATGATGGCATAGTATTCTCTGAGTTAACACATCCACTCATAGCAGATGCAGTAGCCAATGATTTCTCACTATCACAAAATATACTGTTAACTGGGTCTAATGCTTCGGGTAAATCAACATTTATGAAATCCATAGCAATAAACATTATTCTTGCATCGGCTATACAAACAGTTACCGCAAGCAAATTTGTATATCAACCTGGAATTGTGTTCACGTCAATGGCAAATGCCGATGATGTGTTATCAGGCGATAGTTATTTTATGGCTGAATTAAAATCTATTAAGCGTATTGTTGAAATTCCAGATAATCAAAAAATATACTGCTTTATAGATGAAATTTTTAAAGGTACCAACACAACTGAACGAATTGCCGCTTCAGAATCAGTACTATCATTTTTACATGAAAAATCTAACTTTAGAGTTATTGCAGCAACACATGATATTGAGTTAGCTGAACTCTTAAAACAACGTTATGAAAATTATCATTTCAATGAGGTAATAGAAAATAATAACATACATTTTGATTACAAAATTAAGCCTGGCAAAGCAAATACTCGTAATGCCATCGAATTATTAAAAATCACTTCATTTCCAGCAAAAATATATGAACGAGCAAAAGATAATGTCCCGAAAATTTAGCATTTAACTTTAAATATAAAAACGTCAGCTATCACATGACAGAAGACTATGAACAGTTTCAATAATGTTCATCGTAATCATGTTAATAACTGACGTTTATTTTATTCTGCAGAATACTCTTCTAAATCTATATTGCTGTGCCCATTTAATGCTAAATCAGCAAATCGACCTTGCTGATACAAATAGTGGCCGGCAACGCCTATCATTGCAGCATTATCTGTGCATAATTTAGGACTTGGGATAGTTAATTGAATGTCATTGACTTTGCATTGATCCGCTAAAGATTGACGTAATCCTTTATTACTCGCCACGCCACCAGCAACAATTAATCGCTGAACACTATATTCTTTACAAGCTTGAATAGCTTTAAACGTAAGCACCTCTACAACACTATTTTGAAAGCTCGTTGCTACGTTAGCTTCAATGATTGGAATATTTTTTTGTCGTTGATTGTGAAGTTGATTGATCACGGCACTTTTCAACCCACTAAAACTAAAATCATAACTATCTTTATCCAACCAAACACGAGGGAATGAATAAGTATCTTCACCTTCAGCAGTCAACCGATCAACTTGTGGACCACCTGGATAATTTAAACCAATTGTTCGTGCCACTTTATCATAAGCCTCACCTACTGCGTCATCTCGTGTTTCACCAATGACTTCAAATGATAAATGATCTTTCATATAAACTAATTCAGTATGTCCACCTGAAACAATAAGTGCAATTAGCGGGAATGTTAATGGCTCTTCTATGTGATTAGCATATATATGTCCTGCAATATGATGAACAGGAATAAGTGGCTTATCGTAAGCAAATGCCAATGCTTTGGCTGCATTAACACCTATTAGTAACGCACCAATTAGTCCAGGGCCTTCTGTAACCGCTATGGCATCAATATCTTCCATTGATACATCGGCATCCACTAGAGCCTCGTTTATTGTTGTTGTTATACCTTCAACGTGATGTCTACTTGCCACTTCGGGAACGACACCGCCAAATCGTTTATGACTTTCAATCTGACTTAAAACTGTATTTGATAAAATCTCTCTCTCATTTTTTATAACACTAACGCTTGTTTCATCACAACTTGTTTCAACAGCTAGTATTAATATATCTTTAGTCATTTAAATTCACCCACATAACCATTGCGTCCTCACCTTCACCATAATAGTTTTTACGTTTACCACCATATTGAAATCCTAAATTTTCATATACATGTTGTGCCACTTTATTATTAACTCTTACTTCTAAACTCATCACATCACAAGTGTGACTTGCATAGTTTATTCCGTATTTTAAAAGCATTTGACCTAAACCATAGCCTCTATAATTATCATCGATTGCAACTGTTGTAATTTGAGCTTGATCGATAACAATCCATAAACCTAAATAACCAATAATTTGTTGTTCAAATTCTAAGACAAAATATTTCGCAAAGTTATTTTGCTCTATTTCATGATAAAATGCGTCAATTGTCCAAGAACTGTCATTGAAACTCCGACGCTCAATATCAAAGACTTGTGGCACATCTTCTTTAGTCATCTCTCTAATGTTTAATTGTTCTTTTGACTGTTGATCCAATTTCGTTCCGCCTCAGCTAATTTATGGTATTTAGGAGTAAATGTATGTACGTCTGAAGGTTTATCTATCAATTGATACATGACTGATGCATTTGGTAGCTGCGCAATCACTTCACCTTGTAATTCATCTTGTAATTTTATAGTATCTTTCCCAATATAAATAAATGGTTGGTTTAAATCTTCTAAAAAAGCTCGCAATGCCTCTATCGACATATATTGATCTTCTAAAATAGTCACTAATTGACCATTTTGCCACTGGAATATGCCTGTATAAACTGCTTGTCGTCTTGCATCAAACACAGGAACCAATAATTTATCAGTATGGTCGATTGTTGCTGCCAATGCCTTTAATGATGAAACACCATATAATTTAACATCTAACGCATACGCTAATGTTTTAGCAACAGTAACACCGATACGTAAGCCAGTATATGAACCAGGACCTTCAGCAACAATAATCGTATCTAATTGCTGTTTAGCTATTTTGCACTGCTCAAATAGCTGACTAATCGCAGGCATTAATTGCACTGAATGATTTTGTTTAGAATCCGTAGTTATTTCAGCTAAAACTTCATCGTTTTGCATCAATGCTACTGATAATGGTTGATTCGATGTATCAATGAGCAGCGAATTCATGAATAATTGCCTCCTTAATTTGTTCAAAATGTTCTCCTTGCGCGAACAACTCAATTTGTCTTGTATTTTCAGATATTGTTGAAATATTAATAGATAAATGCGTCGCTGGAAGTAAATCTTTTATAAATTGACTCCATTCAATAACAGTAATTGCCTGATCTTCGAAAAATTCATCAAACCCTAAATCTTCATCAGAATCTTCTAAGCGATAACAATCCATATGATGCAATTTTAAATTTTTACCCCTATATGATTTAATGATGTTAAATGTCGGGGAATTAATCGTACGTCTTACACCAAGAGCTTTTCCTATAAATTGCGTTAACGTTGTTTTACCTGCTCCTAAATCTCCGTTAAGTAAAATCAAATCACCACTTTTCAATTGCTCAACTAAAAATATAGCAAATTGATTCATTTCATCTAAATTATTTATCTTTATCAATGTTGATTCTCCTATATTATGCTTTTCATTCATAAAAATGATTATCCATTGTTCAATCGTATCTAACTTTATATTTAACCTTTATATTGTAACAAATTTCAACTTAAATTTCTTATCTTTGAAACAGATTATCTATTCAAAGTTAATTGTAAGAAAATTTAAAATATTTGTTGACATACTAAAGCAGATATAGTAAATTAAATTTATCAAATTTTTAGACAATTCTAACTATTAAAGTGATATATACCATTCACGGAAGGAGTATAATAAAATGCTTAATCAATATACTGAACATCAACCGACAACTTCAAATATTATTATTTTATTATACTCTTTAGGACTCGAACGTTAGTAAATATTTACTAAACGCTTTAAGTCCTATTTCTGTTTGAATGGGACTTGTAAACGTCCCAATAATATTGGGACGTTTTTTTATGTTTTATCTTTCAATTACTTATTTTTATTACTATAAAACATGATTAATCATTAAAATTTACGGGGGAATTTACTATGCGAAGCGACATGATCAAAAAAGGAGATCACCAAGCACCAGCAAGAAGTCTTTTACATGCCACGGGCGCGCTAAAAAGTCCAACTGATATGAACAAACCATTTGTAGCTATTTGTAACTCTTATATTGATATTGTTCCTGGACATGTTCACTTGAGAGAGCTTGCAGATATAGCTAAAGAAGCAATTAGAGAAGCCGGTGCCATTCCATTTGAATTCAATACAATTGGTGTTGATGATGGAATAGCTATGGGACATATCGGAATGCGATATTCTCTACCATCACGTGAAATTATTGCAGATGCAGCTGAAACTGTAATTAACGCTCATTGGTTTGACGGCGTATTTTACATTCCTAATTGTGACAAGATTACACCCGGTATGATTTTAGCAGCCATGAGGACAAACGTACCAGCTATCTTTTGCTCTGGTGGACCAATGAAAGCTGGCTTATCTGCACATGGAAAAGCATTAACACTTTCATCAATGTTTGAAGCAGTCGGCGCATTTAAAGAAGGATCGATTTCTAAAGAAGAATTTTTAGATATGGAACAAAATGCCTGCCCTACTTGTGGTTCATGTGCTGGGATGTTTACTGCAAATTCAATGAACTGTTTGATGGAAGTTTTAGGTCTAGCATTACCATACAACGGTACTGCACTTGCAGTCAGTGATCAGCGACGCGAAATGATTCGCCAAGCAGCTTTTAAATTAGTTGAAAATATTAAAAATGATTTAAAACCACGTGATATCGTTACTCGCGAAGCAATTGATGATGCATTTGCACTTGATATGGCTATGGGTGGTTCAACAAACACGGTACTGCATACGTTAGCCATTGCCAATGAAGCTGGTATTGATTATGACTTAGAGCGCATTAATGCTATTGCCAAACGCACGCCATATTTATCAAAAATAGCACCTAGTTCATCGTATTCAATGCATGATGTGCATGAAGCTGGTGGCGTCCCAGCAATTATTAATGAATTGATGAAGAAAGATGGCACGTTACACCCAGATAGAATCACAGTTACTGGCAAAACGTTACGTGAAAATAACGAAGGCAAAGAAATTAAGAACTTTGATGTCATTCACCCTCTTGATGCACCATATGATGCACAAGGCGGTTTATCTATCTTATTTGGTAATATCGCCCCTAAAGGCGCAGTTATTAAAGTTGGCGGCGTTGATCCATCTATCAAAACATTTACTGGGAAAGCAATTTGTTTCAATTCGCATGATGAAGCTGTTGAAGCAATAGACAATCGTACCGTTCGTGCAGGCCACGTCGTTGTCATTAGATATGAAGGACCTAAAGGTGGACCAGGTATGCCTGAAATGTTAGCACCTACTTCCTCTATTGTTGGTCGCGGCTTAGGTAAAGATGTTGCATTAATTACTGATGGGCGTTTTTCCGGTGCCACAAGAGGTATTGCAGTTGGTCATATTTCCCCTGAAGCTGCATCTGGTGGACCAATTGCCTTAATTGAAGATGGAGATGAGATTACTATTGATTTAACAAATCGTACATTAAACGTAAACCAGCCTGAAGATGTTCTAGCGCGTCGCCGAGAATCTTTAACACCATTTAAAGCGAAAGTAAAAACAGGTTATCTAGCTCGTTATACTGCCCTAGTAACTAGCGCAAATACAGGTGGCGTCATGCAAGTCCCTGAGAATTTAATTTAATTTATTTTTATATTGGAGATGGTTAAAATGTCTAAAACTCAACATGAAGTAAACCAAAATATTGACCCTTTAAAAATGGCTGAATCACTTGAACTTGAACAACTAAATGAAAAAACTTTAAATGACATGCGTTCAGGATCAGAAGTGCTAGTAGAAGCTCTACTTAAAGAAAATGTGGATTATTTATTCGGTTATCCTGGTGGTGCCGTACTACCTTTATACGACACATTTTATGATGGTAAAATCAAACATATTTTAGCAAGACACGAACAAGGTGCTGTTCATGCTGCAGAAGGTTATGCACGTGTATCTGGTAAAACTGGCGTCGTTGTAGTTACAAGCGGTCCAGGTGCAACAAATGTAATGACAGGTATTACGGATTCACATTGCGACTCTTTACCTCTAGTTGTATTCACCGGACAAGTTGCTACACCAGGCATTGGTAAAGATGCATTCCAAGAAGCGGATATTCTATCTATGACTTCACCAATTACAAAACAAAATTATCAAGTGAAACGTGTTGAAGATATCCCTAAAATCGTACACGAAGCTTTCCATGTAGCTAATTCTGGACGCAAAGGTCCTGTAGTGATTGATTTTCCAAAAGATATGGGTGTTTTAGCTACAAATGTGGATTTATGCGACGAAATCAATATTCCAGGTTATGAAGTTGTTACAGAACCAGAAAATAAAGACATTGACACTTTCATCTCACTTTTAAAAGAAGCGAAAAAGCCTGTCGTATTAGCCGGCGCAGGTATTAATCAATCAAAATCAAATCAATTATTAACACAGTTTGTTAATAAACATCAAATCCCAACAGTTACTACTTTACTAGGTCTAGGTGCTGTACCTTATGAGGATACACTATTTTTAGGTATGGGAGGTATGCATGGTTCTTATGCTAGTAACATGGCATTAACTGAGTGTGATTTACTCATTAATTTAGGTAGCCGCTTCGATGATAGATTAGCAAGCAAACCTGATGCCTTTGCACCTAACGCCAAAATTGTACATGTAGATATTGATCCTTCAGAAATCAATAAAGTTATTCATGTAGATTTAGGTATTATTGCAGACTGTAAAAGATTTTTAGAATGTTTAAATGATAAAAATGTTGAGACTATAGAACACAGTGACTGGGTTAAACATTGTCAAAATAATAAGCAGAAACACCCATTTAAACTTGGTGAAGAAGATCAAGTATTTTGTAAGCCACAACAAACAATCGAATATATCGGCAAAATTACAAATGGTGAAGCAATTGTTACTACAGACGTGGGACAACATCAAATGTGGGCAGCTCAATTTTATCCATTTAAAAATCACGGACAATGGGTTACAAGCGGTGGTTTAGGAACAATGGGATTCGGTATTCCTTCGTCAATTGGTGCCAAATTAGCTAATCCTGATAAAACAGTCGTATGTTTCGTCGGTGACGGTGGTTTCCAAATGACAAACCAAGAAATGGCACTTTTACCCGAATATGGTTTAGATGTCAAAATCGTACTAATCAATAATGGAACATTAGGTATGGTTAAACAATGGCAAGATAAGTTCTTTAATCAACGCTTCTCACACTCAGTATTTAATGGTCAACCTGATTTTATGAAAATGGCAGAAGCATATGGCGTCAAAGGTTTCTTAATCGATAAGCCAGAACAACTGGAAGAACAATTAGATGCAGCGTTTGCTTATCAAGGACCAGCTTTAATTGAGGTTCGTATTTCCCCTACTGAAGCTGTAACCCCAATGGTTCCGAGTGGCAAATCAAATCATGAAATGGAGGGCTTATAATGACAAGAATTCTTAAATTACAAGTTGCGGATCAAGTCAGCACGCTAAATCGAATTACAAGTGCTTTTGTTCGCCTACAATATAATATCGATACATTACATGTTACACATTCTGAACAACCTGGGATTTCTAACATGGAAATTCAAGTCGATATTCAAGATGATACATCACTTCATATATTAATTAAAAAATTAAAACAACAAATTAATGTTTTAACGGTTGAATGCTACGACCTTGTTGATAACGAAGCTTAATTTTAAGACAAAGGCAATGATGCGCTAATTAGTTATAGATATATCATAGGCTGCTAGTTAACATCTGCCACTATTACAAAGTTATATTTCAGAATTTTCGAAAAACAAAACATTTAATTATTTGGAGGAATTTATTATGACAACAGTTTATTATGATCAAGACGTAAAAACGGACGCTTTACAAGGCAAAAAAATTGCAGTAGTAGGTTATGGATCACAAGGCCACGCGCATGCACAAAACTTAAAAGACAATGGATATGATGTAGTCATCGGTATTCGCCCAGGTCGTTCTTTTGACAAGGCTAAAGAAGATGGATTTGATGTGTTCCCTGTTGCAGAAGCAGTTAAGCAAGCTGATGTAATTATGGTGCTATTACCTGATGAAATTCAAGGTGATGTATACAAAAACGAAATTGAACCAAATTTAGAAAAACATAATGTGCTTGCATTTGCTCATGGCTTTAACATTCATTTTGGTGTTATTCAACCACCAGCTGATGTTGATGTATTTTTAGTAGCTCCTAAAGGACCGGGTCATTTAGTTAGACGTACATTTGTTGAAGGTTCTGCTGTACCATCACTATTTGGTATTCAACAAGACGCTTCAGGTCAAGCACGTAATATTGCTTTAAGTTATGCAAAAGGTATTGGTGCAACTCGTGCAGGTGTTATTGAAACAACATTTAAAGAAGAAACTGAGACAGATTTATTTGGTGAACAAGCAGTACTTTGCGGTGGTGTATCGAAATTAATTCAAAGTGGCTTTGAAACATTAGTAGAAGCGGGTTATCAACCAGAATTAGCTTATTTTGAAGTATTACATGAAATGAAATTAATCGTTGATTTGATGTATGAAGGCGGTATGGAAAATGTACGTTACTCAATTTCAAATACTGCTGAATTTGGTGACTATGTTTCAGGACCACGTGTTATCACACCAGATGTTAAAGAAAATATGAAAGCTGTATTAACTGATATCCAAAATGGTAACTTCAGTAATCGCTTTATCGAAGACAATAAAAATGGATTCAAAGAATTTTATAAATTACGCGAAGAACAACATGGTCATCAAATTGAAAAAGTTGGTCGTGAATTACGCGAAATGATGCCTTTTATTAAATCTAAAAGCATTGAAAAATAAGATAGACCTACAATGAGGAGTTGTTAAATATGAGTAGTCATATTCAAATTTTTGATACGACACTAAGAGACGGTGAACAAACACCAGGAGTGAATTTTACTTTTGATGAACGCTTGCGTATTGCATTGCAATTAGAAAAATGGGGTGTAGATGTTATTGAAGCTGGATTTCCTGCTTCAAGTACAGGTAGCTTTAAATCTGTTCAAGCAATTGCACAAACATTAACAACAACGGCTGTATGTGGTTTAGCTAGATGTAAAAAATCTGACATCGATGCTGTATATGAAGCAACAAAAGATGCAGCGAAGCCGGTCGTGCATGTTTTTATAGCAACATCACCTATTCATCTTGAACATAAACTTAAAATGTCTCAAGAAGACGTTTTAGCATCTATTAAAGAACATGTCACATACGCGAAACAATTATTTGACGTTGTTCAATTTTCACCTGAAGATGCAACGCGTACTGAATTACCATTCTTAGTGAAATGTGTACAAACTGCCGTTGACGCTGGAGCTACAGTTATTAATATTCCTGATACAGTCGGCTACAGTTACCATGATGAATATGCACATATTTTCAAAACCTTAACAGAATCTGTAACATCTTCAAATGAAATTATTTATAGTGCTCATTGCCATGACGATTTAGGAATGGCTGTTTCAAATAGTTTAGCTGCAATTGAAAGCGGTGCGAGACGAATTGAAGGCACTGTAAATGGTATTGGTGAACGAGCAGGTAATGCAGCACTTGAAGAAGTCGCGCTTGCACTATACGTTCGAAATGATCATTATGGTGCTCAAACTGCCCTTAATCTCGAAGAAACTAAAAAAACATCGGATTTAATTTCAAGATATGCAGGTATTCGAGTGCCTAGAAATAAAGCAATTGTTGGCCAAAATGCATTTAGCCATGAATCAGGTATTCACCAAGATGGCGTATTAAAACATCGTGAAACATATGAAATTATGACACCTCAACTTGTTGGTGTAAGCACGACTGAACTTCCATTAGGAAAATTATCTGGTAAACACGCCTTCTCAGAGAAGTTAAAAGCATTAGGTTATGACATTGATAAAGAAGCGCAAATAGATTTATTTAAACAATTCAAGACCATTGCGGACAAAAAGAAATCTGTTTCAGATAGAGATATTCATGCGATTATTCAAGGTTCTGAGCATGAGCATCAAGCACTTTATAAATTGGAAACACTACAACTACAATATGTCTCTAGCGGCCTTCAAAGTGCTGTTGTTGTTGTTAAAGATAAAGAGGGTCATATTTACCAGGATTCAAGTATTGGTACTGGTTCAATCGTAGCAATTTACAATGCAGTTGATCGTATTTTCCAGAAAGAAACAGAATTAATTGATTATCGTATTAATTCTGTCACTGAAGGTACTGATGCCCAAGCAGAAGTACATGTAAATTTATTGATTGAAGGTAAGACTGTCAATGGCTTTGGTATTGATCATGATATTTTACAAGCCTCTTGTAAAGCATACGTAGAAGCACATGCTAAATTTGCAGCTGAAAATGTTGAGAAGGTAGGTAATTAATTATGACTTATAACATTGTTGCCCTACCTGGTGATGGAATCGGTCCAGAAATTTTGAACGGATCTCTATCATTGCTTGAAATTATAAGTAATAAATATAACTTTAATTATCAAATAGAGCACCACGAATTTGGTGGTGCCTCTATTGATACATTCGGCGAGCCTTTAACTGAGAAAACCTTAAATGCGTGTAAAAGAGCAGATGCTATTTTACTGGGTGCAATCGGTGGACCTAAATGGACAGATCCTAACAATCGACCAGAACAAGGATTATTAAAATTGCGTAAATCCTTAAATTTATTTGCAAATATACGCCCCACTACCGTTGTCAAAGGCGCTAGTTCTTTATCACCTTTAAAGGAAGAACGCGTTGAAGGCACAGATTTAGTTATTGTCCGTGAATTGACAAGTGGTATTTATTTTGGAGAACCTAGACATTTTAATAATCACGAGGCCTTAGATTCTCTTACTTATACAAGAGAAGAAATAGAACGCATTGTTCACGTAGCATTTAAATTGGCCGCTTCAAGACGAGGAAAACTAACATCAGTTGATAAAGAAAATGTATTAGCTTCTAGTAAATTGTGGCGCAAAGTCGTAAATGAAGTAAGTCAATTATATCCAGAAGTAACAGTAAATCACTCACTTGTTGATGCTTGTAGTATGCATTTAATCACAAATCCAAAACAATTTGACGTCATCGTATGTGAAAACTTATTTGGCGATATTTTAAGTGATGAAGCTTCAGTGATTCCTGGTTCACTTGGTTTATCACCTTCTGCTAGTTTTAGTAACGATGGTCCAAGATTGTATGAGCCTATTCATGGATCAGCACCAGATATTGCAGGTAAAAACGTTGCCAATCCATTTGGAATGATTCTATCTTTAGCGATGTGTTTACGTGAAAGCTTAAATCAACCAGATGCTGCAGATGAATTAGAACAACATATTTATAACATGATTGAACATGGGCAAACGACAGCAGATTTAGGCGGCAAATTGAATACTACTGATATTTTCGAAATTCTATCTCAAAAATTGAATCACTAAGGGGGAGATGTAAATGGGTCAAACATTATTTGACAAGGTGTGGAACAGACATGTGTTATTCGGGAAATTGGGCGAACCGCAACTATTATACATTGATTTACACCTTATACATGAAGTTACTTCTCCTCAAGCATTTGAAGGACTTAGGCTTCAAAACAGAAAATTAAGACGCCCAGATTTAACATTTGCAACACTCGATCACAATGTTCCTACTATTGATATATTCAATATTAAAGATGAAATTGCAAACAAACAAATCACAACATTACAAAAAAACGCCATAGATTTTGGGGTGCATATTTTTGATATGGGTTCTGATGAACAAGGTATTGTTCACATGGTAGGACCTGAGACAGGACTTACACAGCCCGGCAAAACAATCGTTTGTGGTGACTCTCACACAGCAACACATGGAGCATTTGGTGCTATTGCATTTGGAATTGGAACAAGTGAAGTTGAACATGTTTTCGCAACTCAAACGCTATGGCAAACAAAACCCAAAAACTTAAAAATCGATATTAATGGTACCTTACCAACAGGCGTCTATGCTAAGGACATTATTCTGCATTTAATTAAAACGTATGGTGTTGATTTTGGTACAGGCTATGCTTTGGAATTTACTGGCGAAACAATTAAAAACCTTTCAATGGACGGTCGAATGACTATTTGTAACATGGCTATCGAAGGTGGTGCCAAATACGGCATAATCCAACCTGATGATATAACATTTGAATATGTTAAAGGGAGACCATTTGCCGATAACTTCGCTAAATCAGTTGATAAGTGGCGTGAGCTATATTCTGATGACGACGCGATATTTGATCGTGTAATTGAACTTGATGTTTCAACATTAGAACCACAAGTGACATGGGGAACTAATCCTGAAATGGGTGTTAATTTCAGTGAACCATTCCCTGAAATCAATGATATCAACGATCAACGTGCGTATGATTATATGGGGTTAGAACCAGGTCAAAAAGCTGAAGACATCGACTTAGGGTATGTTTTTCTCGGTTCATGTACAAATGCTAGACTATCAGATTTGATTGAAGCTAGTCATATTGTTAAAGGAAATAAAGTTCATCCAAATATTACAGCTATTGTCGTACCAGGTTCTCGTACAGTAAAAAAAGAAGCAGAAAAATTAGGTCTAGATACTATCTTTAAAAATGCAGGATTTGAATGGCGTGAACCAGGATGTTCAATGTGTTTAGGCATGAATCCTGACCAAGTACCTGAGGGCGTACATTGTGCATCTACAAGTAATCGAAACTTTGAAGGACGACAAGGCAAAGGTGCAAGAACACATTTAGTATCCCCTGCTATGGCAGCAGCAGCAGCTATTCATGGTAAATTTGTGGACGTAAGAAAGGTGGTTGTTTAAATGGCAGCAATCAAACCTATTACAACATATAAAGGTAAAATAGTCCCTCTCTTCAACGACAATATCGATACAGACCAAATCATTCCTAAGGTACACTTAAAGCGTATTTCAAAAAGTGGCTTTGGTCCATTTGCTTTTGATGAATGGCGGTACTTACCTGATGGTTCAGATAATCCAGATTTCAATCCTAACAAACCACAATATAAAGGGGCTTCTATTTTAATTACAGGAGATAATTTTGGATGCGGTTCAAGTCGTGAACATGCTGCTTGGGCTCTTAAGGACTATGGTTTTCATATTATTATTGCAGGAAGTTTCAGTGACATATTTTATATGAATTGCACTAAAAATGCAATGTTGCCTATCGTTTTAGAAAAAAGTGCCCGTGAACATCTTGCACAATATGAGGAAATTGAAATAGATTTACCAAATCAAACTGTGTCATCACCAGACAAGCGTTTCCATTTTGAAATTGATGAAACTTGGAAGAATAAATTAGTAAATGGATTAGATGACATTGCAATCACCCTACAATATGAATCATTAATAGAAAAATATGAAAAATCACTTTAAGGGAGTTGAATATTATGACAGTCAAAACAACAGTTTCTACGAAAGATATCGATGAAGCATTTTTAAGACTTAAAGATATTGTCAAAGAAACACCTTTACAATTAGACCATTACTTATCTCAAAAGTATGATTGTAAAGTTTATTTAAAACGAGAAGATTTACAATGGGTACGTTCTTTTAAATTAAGAGGTGCTTACAACGCTATTTCTGTTTTATCAGATGAAGCTAAAAGTAAAGGTATTACATGTGCGAGTGCAGGTAATCATGCTCAAGGTGTTGCCTATACAGCTAAAAAACTTAATTTAAACGCTGTTATCTTTATGCCAGTCACTACACCTTTACAAAAGGTAAATCAAGTAAAGTTCTTTGGAAGTAGTAACGTTGAAGTTGTACTCACTGGTGATACATTTGATCACTGTTTAGCTGAAGCTTTAACTTATACAAGTGAACATCAAATGAACTTTATAGATCCATTCAATAATGTTCATACAATTTCTGGACAAGGTACGCTTGCTAAAGAAATGCTAGAACAATCAAAGACTGACAATGTTAACTTTGATTATTTATTTGCCGCTATTGGTGGTGGTGGATTAATTTCAGGTATTAGTACTTACTTTAAAACCTATTCACCTACTACGAAAATTATAGGTGTTGAACCTTCAGGTGCAAGTAGTATGTATGAATCTGTTGTCGTAAATAATCAGGTAGTCACATTGCCTAATATCGATAAATTTGTGGACGGTGCATCTGTAGCTAGAGTTGGCGATATTACATTTGAAATTGCAAAAGAAAATGTAGATGATTACGTTCAAGTAGATGAAGGTGCAGTTTGTTCTACGATTTTAGACATGTATTCAAAACAAGCAATTGTAGCAGAACCTGCTGGCGCATTAAGTGTGAGTGCTCTTGAAAACTACAAAGACCACATTAAGGGTAAAACTGTTGTTTGTGTCATTAGTGGTGGTAATAATGATATTAATCGTATGAAGGAAATTGAAGAACGTTCTTTATTATATGAAGAAATGAAACATTATTTTATTTTAAACTTCCCTCAACGCCCTGGTGCATTAAGAGAATTTGTAAATGATGTTTTAGGCCCACAAGACGATATTACAAAATTTGAATACTTAAAAAAATCTTCTCAAAATACAGGTACTGTCATTATTGGTATTCAACTTAAAGATCATGATGATTTAATACAACTCAAACAACGTGTAAATCATTTCGATCCTTCCAATATTTATATTAATGAAAATAAGATGTTATATTCATTGTTAATTTAACACATAGTAAGAAAAACAGTCATAAATTGATTTCTAATTGAAATCATCTTATGACTGCTTTTTATTATACTTTACATTATTGAGGTTGCACGCTTTGTATACCATCGTATATTTCTTTGAGCCTAAAGTCTTCTTCATTCCCCACCCCATTATTTATATTTTGAATGGCAGTTGAAATTACTTTGTCATAAATAGCCTTCTCACTTTCTGGTAAATTATGTCGTGGTATACTCATCAAAGCATATGCTTTTTGTTTATCTTCAATGTTTTCTATACGGTTCTTCTTATTATTAAAATTCTCATTAGCTTCACTACCATTATTATTAATATTATGCGTGTTTTCTTTTTCATGTTTGTTTTCTTGCATATGATTCGGGACTTCTGACTTATTTTTAGCATCTGCAGGAAAATATATTTTATATGCAAAAAATCCACACACTATCAATGAGCATACAAATAAAAAAGTTAACATCGTACCAATAAATATTTTCAAATCCGTTCTCCTTTCAACCATTCATTCTTACATGTATATTTAGTATTTAAAAATCCTTATAGTCTCGATTTGCCTGGCAACGTTCTACTCTAGCGGAACGTAAGTTGGCTACCATCGTCGCTAAAGACCTTTCTTGACTTGTGACAATCGCTTGCTTCTTTCCTCTCCTTCGGCTCTCGCTTACTCATTTAGCTCTACTAAACTCGTTGCGCTCTTTTCTCG